>Ga0335072_10000184_pt1 | contig 136270 bp, 112 predicted proteins | sample Lox_Sample_21_FD_206725 | JGI IMG/M metagenome (GOLD analysis project Ga0335072, IMG submission 206725) | Soil microbial communities from Loxahatchee National Wildlife Refuge, Florida, United States - Lox_Sample_2.1 | ecosystem: Environmental > Terrestrial > Soil > Wetlands | place: USA...
GGCCAGACCTTCATCATTGATATCCACCAAGCATATTTCCACCACCACCGGGTGGGCCTCCTCTCCCACCATTCCGCGCATACAGATCCATCAGGTGCCTAGGAGACATACCTCCGCTACCATCAAACTGTGTACCACCGGCTCCTAAACCGTGAGGCAATGCTGGAAAGCCAGGAGGTGGACCATTCGCCATAAAGCCGGGAGGCGGACCCATTCCTGGTGGAAAAGTGGCACCACTATCACCAGTATACTTACGCTGTCGCTGGCCTGCAGGGCCTTGCTGAGGTGGTGGCATGCCCATAGCCATCTGCCGAGGCATTTGCTGGGTTGGCGGAAACGATGGATTCATGCCGCGGTGTTGTGGATTAGGAATTCCTGGCGGTGCAATCATCGGTCCTTGTTGGTGTTGGTGTTGATGTTGATGCTGCGCTTGCATCTGGTGATGTGATGGCCAGCCTGGTGGTACTTGGGGTGCTTGATCGAAACCTGGTGGACGTTGCATGCCGATTGGGATCCCTTGACTTCGGGGTTGGTTTGGATTACCACCCTGTTGCTGGCTAGTCTGGCGAAGCTCGTTGAAGAACGGCTCGTCAAAGAATGGTGGTGGGTGCCCGTTAGTAGGTCGACGTTGCAGGACTTCTCTAGGAACCTGGTGTTCGTTTCGAGCGGACTCTATCCCGGGTGGTTTGTCGAAGAATGGTAGCTGCACCATCTTCTCACTCTGTGATTTGGCAAACCTGTTTCGATTGTCAGGCATTTGAAGAATGCCTGGAGTCTGGCGCATCCCAGAAGGCAAGGCAGTGTTTGGCTGTGGTTGAGGCACCGGAGTGGGGTTATGGCTGGACTGTTGCATTAACCGAAGTAAAAGCTCGGCATCTTTGCTTGAAGTGGATTGAGGCCGAGGACCGTACTCTGGGGCAGGAGACTGAGGCACGGGTAGATTCTCCAGACCTGCAGGCTGTCTGCTCCCGGGCGGACTATTTTGTGGGCCAGCTTCGTTCGGCCGTCCAGTGTCTTCAGGAGGTCGAGATTGTGTCGGTGCTTCTCTACGATTTTCTCTGGCTGTGGACTGTGGTTTCGATCTCGGTTGACTTTGGTCCTGCGGAGTAGCATTATTGCTTCGCTGACCAAGCATTTGCAAGATACGCTGAAAGCCGGCCTGATCGGCGTCGTTCATGTCTGAAGCATGTGGCGTAGTGGATTTCGGCTCCTGCGATTCACTGGGAGCCGAGGGAGGTGACACTGCTGGTTCCTCAGGGGGCGGACTGAACAAAGCAGCAAACCTCCCTTTCCGGGGAGCCTTCACTTCAGCAGCTTTCGTGTCAGCGGACTTCTCGTTGAAGTTTGCGAAAAACTTATCCATTGCTGCGTCAATCTCCGGCGTGCTCATCAGTGCAGGCTTTGACAGCACGTCAGATCTGAGGGGCTCAAGTTTGGTGGCAGCTGTCTGTTGCTTCTCTTCGCTGGAGTTTGATTCTTCAGCGGGGGTACCACCAGCTTTCATGCGCTCCATGAACTTCTGGAAGTCTTCATGTGTATGCTTTTGGTTTGAATCCCCCACATCTGTAGAGTCCATCCACTCAGGATCTTGCTCAGCTTTGGCAAACCGATCTCTGTCCCAGTCGTCACCTCTAGAAGCACCACGATCCCGTCGCCACTCGTTCCTCGTCATTTTTTGCTCTCCATCTTGAGGCTTGTCACCTCGAAACCACGGCTGTTCGAATCTCGTCCGGCCTTGTCCATCGCGGCGGCCCGCCAATCTGTTGTCCCCGTCGTTTTCACTGTCCAAACCGTCCTTACCCTGCTTAGCGTCCCATCTTGTGCGATCCCTTTCTCGGTCGCCAACCCTCCGGGCTCTTTGGTCTCCTTCTTCTTGATCATAGTTGCGCCGCTGCCTACCGCTTTGCCATTCATCACGATCTTCTCTTCCGGCGCGACGAGTATTTAGTCCGTTCTGACGGCCATCTCTACGCTCGCTATCCTTATCACTGGCTTCTTTGTCCTTGCCGTGTCTATCTTGAAAGCTTGATCGGTCTTTACTGTCACTCGGTTCTTCAGCAATGTCTGAAGCGGCTTGTTTTGCGGCTCGTGCGCTTGCCGAGGAAAAGGCGGTTTTGGGAGGACCGAGGACAATGTCTTCTGGCGCTACACAGAGTCAGCAGTGAAAACGTTGATGGTCCATGTCGTGGTCTCGTGCTCACCTGTAGTTGATCTTCGCGACATGTGGTGAAAGTCCGCGAGACCCGGTCTTTTATTTGATAGAGTCGAGTCTTCTGTATGTCCTCTATTAGAACCTGTTCTCCTTTGATTTGGCTCCTGAGTGCTAGCTAGGATGTCAGCTTCTCTTCGCCAGCAGGTCAAGTGAAACATAGTACCCCATCCATTCCTCTACAGGTTGCAGGCCATCAGGTTTGCAGATCAGAGGTGAGGCTTTTAAGCACAAAAGCTCGTCAACACTGTATCGCCGACTCATATTGAACCAGATATAGAGAGGAAACCCGTGGTTTCATGAGGAGGTGCTGCAGAAGGCCCAGGCTGCGCTGCAATAAACAGCGCGACAACCAGTCGCCCCTCGAAGCTCAATAGCGAATGGTAGCATGCGCCAGCCGTAGCTTCAATTCAGTCTGCGGATAACCCAAGTCCAGCCACAAAATAATGTCACGGTCACCTTCGTGGCGGGCGATCGGATTGCGGCGAAGCAGAGGTGATTTATTCTTAGCTGCCTAGTAACTTGAGAAGCTAGGACTGTGGATATCAGAAAGACGTAGGTGATCGTGTAGTAAACAGGTACGGTATTTGGTATCTAATTGTTTATGAAAGTCTTTTGTCGAGACAATTTGCTAGATAGGGAGTTTCGCAAGTTGAGCAGTGGGTGTTGCAGCCACCCAAAAAGAACGCCGAGCTCGCGGCACGGGAGAAGCGCCGTTACATCATTTCTTCCAGCGCCTTTTAATTTCATTTGCCCTAGAACTCGTCTTAAAGAAAGGGGGAAACAGCACGCGTACGAGTCATGCTTGTGTCTAGGTATGACATAATTGTTAGGCTCACTTCGTGTACAAACATCCTACATCAACATGGCGGACCTTCCATCCAGTTAGGTACTGCTCGATTGTCTTTTGTCACAACTTAGGATCCCCTAGTGGGATGGGTTGCTCAGGCTGAACGAATTGGAACCTGCCATACATGGCGTTGAGGAAGACATCTCCTGGACCAATTCCTCCATGATCCTTGGGCTTTTTGCCACCCGTAGCAAAGCTCACGGGGAAGCCTAGATCAAACGGCACGGCGTTCTCAATCTCGTCAATCTCTTCGTCCGTAAGTTTCAGACTCAGTGCCTCAATATTGGCTTTTAGGTAAGAGAGCTTGCGACATCCGCAGATTGGGAACACATAGGGCGTCTTTGACATGACATATGCCAGTGCAATGCTCGTCAATATCGTGCCCCTCTTGTTTGCAATTCCTTCGAGTACTGCCGATAGTTTCTCCTGATTCTCACTCTGTGGCCTGAATTTTCGTCTGTCCTCTGACTTGAACTGTTCCTTGGTTTTGAAGTTTCCGCCGCCCAAAGCACCCCAAGGAGCAAGGCCCATGCCCTCGGCGCGACACATAGGAATGATATCACGTTCGAAATCTCGGTCCGCAGCAGACCATCTACCCTGGTAGATGACGAATGGGCGAAGACCTTTGCCCCGAGCGTACTCATTGCATTTCGAGACGATCCTAAAGAGAGGTCAGGAAAATGGTTGGAATTATAGAGGAGAAGCTCTGGCATTTGTCTCGGTCTGCCATCTATAATCGTTTGCTTAGAAGTGGAGAGACTTACCACGCAGGCGTATCTGAGATGCCGAGATAGAGAACTTTGCCAGACTTGACGTGATCATCAAGAGCGTGCATCAGCTCTGGAATGCTTGTCGAATAATCCCACCAGTGGATGTACAGTATGTCAATATAGTCTGTCTTGAGTTTCTTCAAACTGGCTTCAAGCGAGTGTTTGAGGGCCTTGGTATGCATGCCTCCAAAATTTGCCTGAATGACATTCTTGCCCTCCTGGATTTCGTAAGCTCGATATCCTGTGGTGAATTTCGTCGCGATGACCATCTCATCCCGACAGTTGCGCTCGGCCATCCACTCGCCAATCCAAGCCTCTGACTGCTCATTCTGGTAGTTGCTGGCTGTATCTATGAAATTTCCACCCCTGCATAGCACGAGTCAGCTTGATGAATGCCCACATCGGTAACTGGAATGGCGCCTACTGATCCTTAAAGTAGTCGAGGATCTCAAACGTCGTCTTCTTATCGCACGATCCAAGTGCCCCAGCCCAAGCTGTGCCGAAGGACATGCCGCCGAGGCATATTGGAGACACTTTCACGCCAGCGGTGGGAGCAAGTTGTCGGTAGTACCCAAGAAGGGACTTTGGTTGTGGTGCTTGGGGAAATAATGACGCCATTTTCGTCTGGGACTAACTGGTTTACGATACGTAGCGAAGACGGATGGGCGGTTCAAGTTGAGGGAGTAAACATTTGGCAAACGGTCCAACATGTTGCTGTCCCTACTTATACTTGAAGAGACCTACCTTTCTGGTAGTGTCAGCAAGTCTAAGTGAGGCCAGCCCATTACACTCAAGTAAAAGCCGCATGGTACCTCCGAAGCTAGAACGCGAAATTACAGCTTGCAGACAATCATTTCCAATCACTTGCTTTCATTCGCCAATAAGCTCATGCCTCTCGAGCAACTCACTGCGGATTTTGTCGGGCTATCTCCGAATAGCGCCGTTTTCCTCGTCCCAGAAGTACGAACTTGGCTTGACCGCGTAATGCGATTTTCGATATAACCATGCTTCTCCAGCCAATTTCGCCTGCGCCTGGAGCTCACACGACCGGGTTTTTAAACCGCTGCCTGCCTCAACATCTTCAAAATAGTTCTGCCTACATGGCAATTTCGACAAACATAGATTCCATGCCAGATGTTGTTTTGCCTATCCTCCCCTATGAATGATGAGTTTCGTTAGAGTATACCACGATTGAGAGGTCCAGGCATTGCCTGTACTCTCGCTGATTAAGCTCGAACCTTCCTGCTTTCGCACCTAAGGCACATTACTGCTGTCTCTAGCAGAGAAATTCCCCTCACTGTGATGCTTAGCCAAGCATTTCGACGTCAAGCCCAATTGCACGCATGAAAAGATTGACATTACCCAACCGCTGGCTCGACATCTCTGGTGGTAGGATTTTGCTTTGCGATACTGTCTCCATAACCCGATCCCTGCAGTAATGTGGTCAGCCACTGAATTAGTGAGAAAGGATTTTGTGCACAACTTACTTTACTGCAATGACCAAGCGTTGCTGCTGCTCTGGACTTGCGCCAATACCAACAGCTGCTAGGAACTGCCAGACATACATGTCTTCTCCAGCGCTGACACTGCCCGGGAACACGCCTGCGAGAATTGGTTCCAAGGTATCAAAGAGGCGATTGTAGAGATTCGTCCACTCCTGCCAGTCGAGATTGCTGACGCTGCCGGTTTCTTTGACAAGTTCCGCCCGACTAAGAAGCATCGTCAAGATACCTAGACCAATCTTGGTTCGGGATACCAGAAGAATGTTGGTGTGATCGAGAATAAGGTCCAAAAGACCAATCACAATATTGATCGGGGCCTCACTCACATAGCCGAGAAGGCTTGGCATCACGGCGTGGGAAAACAACTCGATTTCTTCTCGCACAGCTTGAGGAGGTAGACTTTCCCCAGGCGCAATTTGTGCACGTCGAATAACGTCCAACTGATTAAGATGTACAACAATCATCGTCAAGATAGTAATGCGTTGTTCTTGGTCAATCTGTCGGAATATTCGAGGTATGGCTTTCTTTCCCTTCGAAAATGACAAGAATGCAATGAAAGGGTGAGTGACTGTACTGCCCGGAACTATGGGTTCCAGCACCTTGAGATCTTGCCATAATTTTGCGTTAAGACGTTGGGTCTCCTGACGCCACTCGATGTGAGCTTGGGCAGAGTCCAGGTCACCTTCGATTGGCGTTGGTGGCATTTGGCGCTCATGATCTTCCATCTGCATCAGGTCACTGTAGACGATTTCCGTATTCTTCAATATTGATTTTCGGTCACTGGCGCTCACAACATCGTGAGTCTTCCTGGAGCCTGCAGGACGTGGTTCGGTACTTTCGGCTCGTTTGATGTTGAGCAGTGGTTTGGGGGTTTTGGCATTACTGAAAGAAATTTTTCCCAAGCTTCCTTCAATGATAAGTTGTTTGTTCTTCGGCTTGAGCTTGGCGGCTTCAACGGCCCGCTGCACCTGCTGCTGCATCCGCTGCATGTGATTGTCGCCGTTGATCATATTCCGCCGGTTTCCACCGCCTATGCGTCCTCCAGTTTGAAGAAGATAGGTTTGGGCGAAATGACCCAAAGGCTGCGTAGGATGTTGCCTAGGAGCGCCGCGTATCTGACTGTACACTTGGTAGTAGAAGTCTTCTGCTAGAGCTGCTTCAGGGCTAGAATCGGATCCACCACCAGTCGCGGTGACAAGCTGCTGCAGCTGGATTCGCGTAATGAAGTTCTTGTCTTGAGGGGTCATGAGGCCATTTCCCTTTGAAAGGAGAAATATCTTGTGGTTTCGTTTTGCTCGCTTGGCATCTTCCTCGAGATATGCTTTGCGTTGCTCTTCGGAGAGATCCATTAATTGTTGTGGATTGGTGATCACTGGGAGACCTTGCGTGGACACTGGCATAGGCTGGCTAGATGTTGTAGGTATTATAGGCTGCGATGGCAAACCATGTTCCAGGCTTGGTTGAGGTGAGTGACGAGCCCTATTCGGATTCTGCAATATTTGCAATGGTTGATGGGAACCACGGATCGGAGGTCCTTGAGACGGACCTCGCTCATGTCGGTGAAAGACTTGAGGAGCACGGGAAGGCGTTGTTGGAATATGTGAAGGAGGTTGTTCCATTACCGGAGGTTCTGGACCTCTCATAGGGGGTGGAGGCATCCTCTGTACTGAAGCATATTGATGCTGCTGTGGTGGTGCTTGAACCAATGGCACAAATGCTTGTGGCTGGGTCTGAGCACGCATGGCCGCCTCTACCTCCTCCAAGCTCATTACTTTTTTGGCAGGACCATTATTCCTAGCTGTGCTAATGAGTGGGGGTGTCTTATTGTCATTGCTCTGAACTGGTTCTGGTTTGGTGCCCCATACGCTGGACTTGGCTTGAATCTCAGGTATGTAGCCAGGGTCCTGGTATTTCTCATAGCCTGTCTTCTTCGGTTTTGGAGGACCAGGATGGGTAATTGGTGCTGCGTTGGTAGGCTTGTGTCGTAGGTTGTACCGTAGGTGTTCCTCTTCGATCGCATTGGAGACTTGCGCTGTCTGACCAAAAAAGTCGAAATCTTTGCCCACACTTCCTTGATTCGGGCCCCCACTTTCTATGCCACCTCCAAAGGTATCGTCATTGAAGTCATCATTGGCTTCTTCTAGTTGGTCGCCCAAGCCGTCATACGTATCTTCGAAATCAATGCTGCATGGCGGACGATGTCAGCCTTGAGCAAGGAGTACCACACCTCGTGAACATACGAATCATCCTCCACATTTTGAAACGCCTGAAGCTTCCTTGCATTTGAAACTTCAGTGAATGGATTTGTGTGCTCGAATATTCCCTTGCCACCGCTGCTGCCAGCACCAGCTTTTGCTGACGTAGTATCAAATCCGAAGGAAGACATGGTAAATAAGGGCGCCTAGGTGATCGAAAGCGGAGAGAGCCACATTAGATGTATCGTTGTTGATGCATGTATCTGTTGTGGCGGGGTGGCGGAAAATGGGGAAGCTTTGGAGAGATGTAATTGAAGGAGGCGGGCCTGGAGGTGGAGTTCGATCGCAGACAATCTTGCATCGCCAGTGTTAGAAGGCTGCTGTATATCGTCTGTAGGGGAAGGACGCTCGTGAATAGAAGGATAGCGTGGGGTAGTGGTGCACAAATTTATTCGACTGGATGGCTGTAGCTTCAGAATGGCCGGGGAGCTCCGCCAAGCCCTGTGATGAATGCGCTACGGGCTACTCAACATCCTATTTCCTCCGGATATCCATTCGAGGTGTAGATTTCGTGACCACGGAATTAGTGCAAGTTTCCCATAAGAGTAGTTTTGATATGCCTTACATTCCATAAGGTATCTGAAACATAATCGGTCAACCAGCTTACGCACCGGACAAAGTCTGCAGTACTCTACTCTAAACCGAGGTACAACAACATACAACAGCGATTGATCGCAACTTGTGCTGCTATTGAGTATCTTTTCAATCCAGTATTTTGAAGACTTCGGTGTGAAACGGTGGGACGACGGGGTTGCAATCTTGAAATATCCAAAGCTGTTCTGGCAATCAAACAATATCCTAGCTAGTATCAGGCCAAATACTGCAGTAGTGTTACTTCGCAATCGAGATATTACGGCATCTTCCTGCAAGCTCTCTGAGGGGCCCACATCTTTGCTACCAGAGTAGCCGCATGCGGACATGGTGATAGCATTTAAAGCGTTACCTACTGGAGTCGGCACAGACATTAGAGGCAGCATCCGTTTCCTGTGGGATGGTGCCACATTTATGGGCGGAAAGCCCAGCTTCGGTCATTTTCCGACGATGGAGGCAAATCTGGAATCCCTGGACAGGAGTACGTCCTTACTGTCAACAGACCAATGTCGACTGAGGTCACTCCAGCTTTACTTTGAAGCCGCCTAGGTTTGGTTGGACCGCATGACTCACTTGTGACTTGTCATCCACCAGTGGAACGAGCCCTTGACGTGGTGAAGAAATCACTGGAGAGTCAAGATCACGAGATCATTCTTTGGGAGACGTCAGACCATCCGGAGATCGTAAACAGTCTGCTGGCCGCCTTCTACAACTTCGGAGGTGGGGCTATTATGACATACCTCGGGCCTTATAATGAGCCCGTGTTTCCCGCAATGACTGGATAGAGGGCAGCGGCAAAGGCTGGTGAGAATGACTTTAGACCGGCGAAATTGTGCGTGATGAACTAGAAAGAAATGCTCTCCAGAAAGCGTATCTTGGTCGTTTGATTGCAGCCACGAACGGACAACGACTACTTGATGACATCCATTCAGGCCGTCAGCCCGTGGTGTGCAGTTTGATTAGGAGAAACACAAAAGAATATGTACTTTGGGTACACCAAAGGTAGGTTGTAACGACCATCCTAAGGCTAAGAATTGGTGGTCTGGGATTTGCTCGACTTCGCTGCCTGCACATTCCCGGTCACTTTTGTAGACAATGCAATCGACAAAGCCAGAGACATGAAGATGTTCAAGTCCATGAGTGAGATTGACGCAAAAATCCAAGTAGATTATGATCCCAATTTTTACCATGGTGCTCCGGTATCATTGCAGTTGGTCGGAAAGCGCGTAGAAGAAGAAAAGATTCTGGAAATGGGGGAGATTGTGGCAGATGCTCTAAAGAATCAATCTTAGACTCTGAAAACAAACACGTTTTAGTGAAAATCGCCCTTGTATGCTGCTGAAGCACTCTCGGTGCCAAATACGTTTCGCCACAGAGATGCGGAACCGCGGAGCCAGTCACACCAAAACTCAATGCTACAGATTTCAAGTTAGACGTCTGCTTCAAGGTAAGCTTGAACCCTCCCATCTTCTCGTTGACCTCTTGCGCCTCGGTAATGTGCTTGCCATTCGCGTGATCGTAGCGTACAAACTACAAAATGTCGAATAACAGTGAAGGGGCTAGATCCCGGGGGGGGCAGAAAAGGCGGCGAGCGGGAACTGCCGGCGGCAGATTTTGCGGCTGAGAAACACTTAATCGCTCGACGCGCTGCGAAGTCTTCTCGGGGAATATTTCAACATGCTCCGTGACATAGGTCGATGCTGATCAACCATCTCGAGCAAGATTGTGATCGCCATCGTCTGAGCTGCCATGATTAACACGACTCAGACTTCACAATGGACGCCGAGCAAGACAGATTCCAAAGACAAGCTCGAAGACAATCAGTCTGGCGCGAAGAGAGCGCGGGTTTGTCGCCATTCCAAGCTACTGATCCCTTCGCTTCATCTTCATCGATCAAGCGTCCCCAACGGTCTGATACGGGTATCTCCCCATTGGAACCACATCCAGGGCATAGGCTTCCCAGTGTCATCGGCAGCGTAGCAAGGCGATTCAGCTACGTGGCTCCCGGCACAAATGGGGAGATCTGGCCCAAATCGTTTGGACCGACGTTAGAGAAAGTGGAAGAAACGACAGCGACGCAGAATCCCCCCCATTGGACCACCAATGTGGCCTCTGAAGAGACCGAGGACCCCCTGGCGCCGCTTGAAAGAGCCGCAGCCAGTGGTCGGACCAGTACCAGCTTCCTACCTCGCCTTCTCAATCTTCTATTCAATCGCAGTCCTGTCCGGCATCGGGGTCTTTCCGGCCTTCAAGTTGCCTCTTCGATAGTCACTGCTCATGTGCCAGCCTTGTTGAAGATCAAAGTTCAGCAGGGGCTAGTCTACATTTCCGAATACGAGAAAGGTTCGATTTCCTGCCCCCGCGTTCTATCCGCTTTGACTGACATTGAATAGACACGGATACTGCCCCTCATCGAATATCCATGCCGTTCAACCGTGTTCGGAGCATCCAGGATTTCTTGAATGAGGTATCCAGAAATCCAAGACATATTCCACTGGCAAATCTGACCTCTTTACAGTCTACCACCAACCCTGCTCTACGAGTGATGTATGTTCCTCGCTCTAAAAGACGAGTTTTGACCAAAAAGCTAACATGACCAGCTATATCTACAATCACGAGGAGGCGATGGATTTCTTAACTGACGCCTTCTGCATTGATCACCCGCACTTTGAGAAATCCGAGAGAGGTTTCCGAGACTGGGTGAAAACTACTCATGCAAATCGTGCTGCTTTCGACAAAGCCATGGCGTGGCGGCCAGCATATGATCTTGCAAGGGATATCACCTGTACTGTGTTCGGATTGGAATTGGGCCATGAGCTCGATGCGGATATCTCCCGCAAACGTATTGCGACTCGTGATGCCATCCGGAGAGCCAATAGAAAACTTTCGAAATACCAGCGTATTTCTGTCTATATGCAGCGCCAACTTGGCGGATTCCCTCAAGGCGCAAGAATGGACGTCTTCAACTCAGGGACAAAATCATGGCGGAAATGGGCCAAGGCGAACACGGTCTTGATTTGCGAATCCACCTCGGGTGAGCAGGTTCCAATCATCGATGCGCTCAAGCTGCAGACTCTGGAACTTCACTATCCTGGATCTACGGACGAACGGGCCGCCACTCCTGCCGCAATCACCGCCACCGAAAATGTCGTTTCTAATGTCCTGGACAGCATTCTTAAAGCATGGCGCAGGCAGGTCAACAAGTTGTCAGTGCAGCATGCACTCCTGGAAGACCATGTCTACGAACGGCCTTCTGATGACAGCCACGCCAGTGAGATTTGGGCAATGTCACAGCACGCCCTCGAGATGGCTAAGTTGGCCAGCCGGCATTCCACGCTTTGCCAAGACGTGCAAGAGTACTTTAACCATTTCGCTGAACGCGATGAGGGCAAAGCCTGGTTGGAAGTTGTTTTGAAAAGCTTCCGCCAGATGAGCGTCTCCGTTCGAGACGACTTCATTGATCCTACGAACTACATGATCGACTTGGTAAGGCAGCACTTCCGGTCCTTCGCACAGCAAGTATTGACTGTTCTCAGATGTATAAGTCGATCAGCATCCGCGACTCGCGTCAGTCTTTAGAACTCAATGCTAGCCTTTGGAGGCTAAGCTGGATTACGTTTATCTTCTTACCGCTTACATTTCTTGTTGGTTTCTTTGGAATGGTATGTTTGGTCAATCTGCTATTTCTTTCCACTGCTGATATAACAAGAAGAACGTCGATACTTTTAATTCACATCCATCGATTAAGTGGTATTGGATAGCAGCAGTCCCAATGGTGAGTTGTTCAGAGCAATGTGCGGAAGTGTTCTCGGCCGCTAATGGATTTCGCAGATGGTTGTTGTTATCGGCTTATGGTTTATGCTCAAACATTTCATGCCAGAGGCGTCTCGACTTCTCCGCTATACTGAAAGAGAACTTGAAACATTGAGAGACCGACCTGGATGATCTCGGCAGCTTTTTGATTCTAGCAGCCTTGGGTTCTAGAAAGGGGCGCTCTCCCAAGACTTGGATATGACAAACGCAAGGATGAGTGCCGCAGGTTACTTTTCTACCTGCAGCGCCGGGCTATTTAGATTTCTATGTACAAATCATGCACATCTTTTCAAAGCCGGAAGCTTCAAGTCTTTTTCTCCTTGGACTCTTTACTGCCTTCTTGATCCTCGTTAGGACAAGGTCCAGTCCCAGACCCTTGTCCTTCTTCAAGCCGGTCTTTCTTCACTTTGTAGGTTCGCTCGCGGGCCTTGGCCCTCTGGGAACATTTGTTTCATGTTCTCCGTATATACAGTCTGGGTGAAAAGGGCGCCGAAACCAGTTCGCCGCTTTTACGGAGCTTGCCATCCCTTTGGTGTATATATTTGTCTCGTCCTACGTCCTCGCTAACGTTACTAATGCAGCTCCAGTCCCAGGCTACCCTCGAGATCCACCACGCCGCCTTGTCTTCTCTTCCTCGGCCGGTCCGACTGCATCTCCCAGGTTAGCATTGCTAACTTTTCGACCTTCATTGGCATCGAATAATTGGCCTACACCTTCTCGGTCGACTGCCTAGCGCTTTGAAGATGACGCCGGCAATCAACCGCGGCTGCTGGAGTAAAGCGTCTGGGTGCCGTGTACACAAGGATCCCTAGGTCAACAACGTCACTGACACCCTCACGTTCATCCTACCATCTCCGCTCCGACGCGTACTGTGGAGCCTTCGCCTGCCTAAAACTTCGATGTCGCCAATCAGAATGACCCTGCCGTCAACAGCACAAGCCTCACAATTCCTTCGTCCTTGACCTGAGGGCCCTGCACGGCTAAGAATGGGAGAGAGCCAACGAGAAAAAAATATTCCCAAGACTAATGAGAGAACTCAGCCGCTGCAACAGCTTTGCGCACCTTTCAGGCTCCAGCTGAGAGTGTGAGGGAAGGAATGTGAAAGGTGTGGCCAAGGCGCGCATGGAGAGCCCATCCCATGAGCAGGCAGCCAGGCAGAGGATGCTGTACACTAGGAAGACGAGGAATGGGCTATGGGACTCGGCCGCACGACCGGAAAACCCATGAATTAGAATACTCTACGTGGCCCAACTCATCGTCACCAATCAGCATGTGCCAAGCAGGCGGGCCGCATCAGGCCTAGGTCACGTCTCGCCCCACGACAGCACGTCTAGGCTTCCTGTGGGCGCCTTGAAAAGGTTTCTATAGGCCGACCCGTTGATGAACGCACAGTGTTGGGGGGTTGGGTCGCAACAGTGATCTACATTAGCGCATTCGTATCGTAAACAAGAATAGTGCTAACCAGAGACATTCTAGTGTCAGATGCCATCTTCAGCAAGCAGGCAATGAAACAGCAAAGATCGGAAGGAAGATGAGCGCCATGCTAGAAATGCTAAAAAGGGGGACTATGTTATTCCGACCCCGTGTTACGGAATTGTAGGTGTGGTAGACAAGTAATTCGATTGAGGATGCTATCCCTTCGCCGGTCGCGCTATTTAATGCTCCGGATAAGGCCTTTAACTAGATTCTAGGCGGTCCTCAACTGGAGAGATTGCGTACTTCTGAAAATGCTCGCATAATTTCTGCGCAAATATAGGGACGCTAAAATGCAATAGCACCGACCGGCGAAGGGACAGACGTACGACCTAGCTATGTAGCGTAAGAGATCAAAGACGTTGCGTAAAGAACGGAAACAGAGTGCAAACAGTCTGAGAGTTGTGTGAGCAACCTAATCAGGGGTAGGTTCGGCGGGAACCAGATTCAGCCCGTGGTTAGATGAAGGGCGGGTTGATCCAGGGCTTGACTGGAGCTTGCCCGTACCAAGCTAAGTGGTACGGTAAAAGTCGATCCTTGGCAGGGGTGAACGTCCGCCAGCGTGACATCTTAGGCGGCTACCTCTACTCTACAATTGGTTTAGTGGATGCCGTACAAGCTTGTATGGCACAAGCTGAGTGGCAGAGATTGCTTGGGTTTGGGCAGCAAACCTGGAGCTTGCGGCTTCCTAGTTCGGACCAGTGGTGGAGTGCCATGTGGCTTGCCCAATTCACAGAGCAGTAGAGTATGATGCTGTAAAAAGCAGGCTTTGTCTTCGAAATAATTCACTTGACTGCCACCAAGTGCGGAAATGCTAAGTGATGATCCGCGAGAAGTATGTCAACAGCAAGTAGTGGGATGGCCCACATCACCAATCATGGCCATATCTCCAACCAAGCAGCGACGCAGCACTTCCACGGAACGGTTCACTTGTCTGTATTCCTGACCATCTTGTTCTAGTAAGACGCGGCTGACATGTCGTCTTCAATCACACAGTGGAGGCAACCCTGCCGATGACAGCAGTCACCCTTGGCCGGCCCGGTGTAACCTCCAGGACATTCCAGCCGGGGCCACATTAGGGGAACTCCAGCAGTGCCTCCAGGAGATGCATTTGACAGACCCTAGAGATGACTTGGACCGAATTCAAAGACAAAAGGAAAGGAGAGTAGGACACACCTGCGAATGGCTTCTTAAACGGGAAGAGTTCACCACTTGGGTTGCCAAAAGCGAGCCACAGTTGCTTCGTCTTGTCGGCCCACCAGGAATTGGAAAGACGATGATGTCCATCTTTCTGGTTAACGAACTCCAGGCAAAAGTAGAGAGAACTCCCAACACAACATTTGCCTACTTCTTCTGCGACTACAAGGACAAGGTTCGAAACACGCCAACTGCCATACTTAGGAGCGTCATCCGGCAGTTGCTACTGCAAAGGCACACGTTGTTCGAACACATTCAATCAGACTTTAATGAGCAAAAGTCCGGCCTATTTCTGAATTTCTCTGCTCTTTGGCGAAACCTGAAAAACATGCTGAGAGATGATCGCGCTGGCGAAGTTTTCGTCCTGGTCGATGCTCTGGACGAGTGCGAACTCTCTATGCGCAATGATTTACTCCGCAGCATGGAGGAACTCTTTGACCCGCGGCAAATGGGGAAGACCGGGAGGTTCAAATTTCTCATTACCTGCAGACCTAATATTCACGATATCGAGGATGCGCTAAAAGGGGTCGGCACCTCTCTAGACGTTGACTCAGGTGAGATCAATTCCGACCTCTCTGAATACATTGATGTCAAAGTTGACGATCTCGCGGTCAAAAGAGGGTATGCACCGGATTTGAAAAACAAGGTCCGAGATGCTCTTATACGTGAAGCTAGGGGCACCTTCTTATGGGTATCCCTCATGCTCGCCGACCTCAAGGAAATACCCCAGTATGAGGTGAAGAAGAAGCTTAAGACTCTTCCCAGGGGACTCGACGAGACATACGCGAGGATTTTGGCCCAAATTCCGGAAGCGAGACGGAAAGATGCTCAGTTTCTCTTACTCTGCATGGTCGCTGCTCAGCGCCCACTGAAAAAAAAGGAAATTGCAACTGCATTCGGGACTTGGACGAACGACTTAATACCACCGTATCAAGATCTAGATATATACGCTGACATCTGTTCGGCCTGCAGCTCGATTATTTGTCTGGATAAGGCGGACGACGACAAATACACGACAGTCAACTTCGTGCACCAATCTGTGAAAGACTTTTTGCTGCGCGATCGCCTTGGAGCGGATATGCAGTGGTATCACACCTCTCCAGATGGCGCGAACCTCCTTATGTTCCGAGTGTGCTGGAAATATTTAAGCATGAAAGAGTTTGAATATGGTAACCTGATCATCCGTCGAAAGACTCACACTAAGATGGATCAGCTACACGATGCAGACTCCTGGAACCTCCGACCTCATTTCCAGGAGCATTTCTTCCTAGAATACGCATCTAAGGAATGGAGAGTACATGCAGTCTCAAGTTATCCTGCCTTATTGGATAGCTTTAAGATCGACTTGCAGAAGGCATCAACACTGCGCGATGCTTGGTTGCTGCAGACAGCTCAAGAAGGACAAAAGGAAGTCTTGAAACGGCTACTTATAGGAGGAGCTGACCCAACTTCACGGGACAGAATGGGTCGGACGTCGCTATCGTGGGCAGCCGAGAAGGGGCACGAAGCGGTGGTGAAGCTGCTGCTCCAGAAGGGGGCGGACGTGGAGTCCAAGGACACAGTGTATGGCCAGACGCCGCTGCGGTGGGCTGCAGAGAACGGGCATGAAGCGGTGATGAAGCTGCTGCTCGAGAAGGGGGCCGACGTGGAATCCAAGAACGGGTATGACCAGACGCCGCTGTCGTGGGTAGCTGCGAACGGGCACGAGGCGGTGGTGAGGCTGCTGCTCGAGAAAGGGGCCGACATGGAGTCCAAGGACATAGGGTATGGCCGGACGCCGCTGTGGTGGGCGGCCAAAGGGGGGCACGAAGCGGTGGTGAAGCTGCTGCTCCAGAAGGGGGCCGATGTGGAGTCCAAATCTAGCAGCGGCCGGACGCCGCTGTCGTTGGCGGCCGAGTACAGGCGTGAGGCGGTGGTGGAGCTGCTGCTTGAGAAGGGTGCCGACGTGGAGTCCAAGTCTTGCAACGGCCGGACGCCGCTGTCATTTGCAGCCGAGGGGGGGCACGGGGCGGTGGTGAAGCTGCTGCTTGAGGAGGGGCCCGACGTGGAGTCCAAGGACACAGAGTACAGTCGGACGTCGCTATCGTGGGCAGCCAAGGAGGGGCACGAAGCGGTGGTGAAGCTGCTGCTCCAGAAGGGGGCCGACGTGGAGTCCAAATCTAGCTATGGCCGGACGCCGCTGTCGTGGGCAGCCGAGAAGGGGCACAAGGCGGTGGTAAAGCTACTGCTTGAGAACGGGGCCAACGTGGAGTCCAAAGACACAAAGAGTGGTCAGACGCCACTATGGTGGGCAGCCGCAAACGGGCACGAGGCGGTGATGAAGCTGCTGCTCGAGAAGGGCGCCGATGTGGAGTCCAAATCTAGGTATGGTCAGACACCACTATCGTGGGCAGCTGAGAGAGGGCGCGAGGTGGTGGTGAAGCTGCTATTCGAGAAGGGTGCCGACGTGGAATCCAAATCTCGCAACGGCCGGACGCCACTATCGTTGGCAGCCGAGTACAGGCGTGAGACGGTGGTGAAGCTGCTGCTCGAGAAGGGTGCCGACGTGGAATCCAAATCTCGCAGTGGCTGGACGCCGTTGTTGTGGGCAGCCGAGCACGGGGATGAGGCGGTGGTGAAGCTATTGCTTGAGAAGAAGCCAGACTTGGAGGCCAAATCTCGTAATGGCCGAACGGCGCTATCGTGGGCAGCCGCGAACGGGCGCGAGGCAGTGGTGAAGTTGTTACTCGAGAAGGGAGCCGACATGGAGTCGAAGAGCACAGAGCATGGCCGAACGCCGCTGTCGTGGGCAGCCGAGAACGGGCGCGAGGCGGTGGTGAAGCTGCTGCTCGAGAAGGGCGCCGACGTAGAGTGCAAATCTCGCAATGGCCGGACACCGTTATCGTGGGCAGCCGAGAAGGGGCGTGAGGCGGTGGTGAAGCTGCTACTCGAGAAGGGCGCCGACGTGGAGTCCACAGACACAGAGTATGGCCGGATGCCGCTGTCGTGGGCAGCCAACAACGGACGCGAGGCGGTGGTGAAGCTGTTACTCGAGAAGGGGGCCGATGTGGAGTCTAAGTCTCACAACGTCCAGACTCCGCTGTCATGGGCAGCCGAGTACAGGCGCGAGGCGGTGGTGAAGCTGCAGCAGCTCAAGAAGGGGGCCGAGAAACTTCTACAATTTTTCCCCCTTCTTTTTCTGCTTCTATTAGCATGATCTACCGCCGGACCAGTGCCTCAGAAACGTCCGAGTCCGTACGGATGAATCACATCCAAGTCATATGGAGTAGGGAGTTTCCTCATCTTCGGTAATTAGAAGCCTACCCACCTACGCACCTGTCTAGATCTATATAACACACATGCCAGATAGTTATATGATCAATTTGGAGACGGTGCTGGACAAAAAGCATCCATCCACATTGGAGAGCATGTACAATCTGGCGTTGATGCTGAGCGATCAGGGCAAGTACGAGCAGGCGGAAGAGACACATCGACAAACACTCGGGCCAAAGGAGATGGTACTGAGTAAAGAGCACCCTTCTACACTGACGAGCGTGAACAACCTAACGTTGGCGATCAGGGCAAGTACGAGCAGATGGAAGAGATGCATCGACAAGCACTCAAGCTGAGGGAGACGGTATTGGGTAAAGAGCATCCATCCACAACGACGAGCTTGAACTACCTGGCGTTGATGCTGAGTCATTACTGGCCAGGGCAAGTACGAGCAGGCGGAAGAGATGCATTGACAAACACTCGGGCTGAAGGATACAGTACTGGGTAAAGAGCACCCTGACACGCTGACGAGCATGAACAGCCTAGCGACTATGCTGAGGGGTCAGGGCAAGTACGAGCAGGCGAAAGAGATGCATCGACAAGAACTCGGGCTGCGTGAGACGGCGCTGAGCAAAGAGCATCCATATACACTGATAAGATAAGCAAGCTGGCGGAAGTGCTTAGTCCTCAGGGCAAGTGTGAGCAAGCGGAAGAGATGCATGGGCAATCACTTACGCTATATGAGATAGTGCTAGGTAAAGGGTTTCCGTACACAGTGTGGTCTTGTCATCATCTCAATCAATGTTTCTCACCGACAATTATGTTTCCTTTCCCTTCCGCCGTCTTTCGGCACGAGTTCGCGGACTTTCAGTTTCGTACAATAGTGTACCTGCAATGCTCCCGGACTCCTGCTGGGCGCGTTCTGTCGACTTTGTCACAGCCAAGGGTTTCATCCAACACTGCTCCCTTTGTCTGCTGTTGGCCGAGCTTTATCGATGGACCTCAAGCCCCAATATGGGAATCACATCACCCAGTCGCTAAGTCCAACACCCTCCGAGCTTGGTGTCGGTCGTCCATGTCATATTGGAGAGAAGAATATTCGGCCCTGGCGGTGGTGACGCACTGTTCGCCGGCGAATCATTGTCAAGCCCATTTGCGCCAGCAGTTCTTGGAGCTCGTTGCAAACAAAATCGTGATGATTAGGCATCATAAAGAGAAGGCTGGCCTCTGAGTAAATAGTGTTGCGTACAGGCCGCGTTTCGGTTGCTATTCGCAGGCTCGTACACTTCAGCTGGGCAGGGACCGGTTGGAAAGGTACAGCTGGACAGGGACCAGCCGGAGAGGTTCAGTTGGACAGGGACCAGCTATATCGCACGAGACAGGTACTCGACTGAAAGGATTTTCTTATGTCTATAAGTATCAGCTCACTACCCAAGTAGAATAGATAGCAATAAGCTGTGCTTCCACAACCAGTATATGCATACTCGTCTGCTGTGCGCAACAAATAGAGGTACTGGAAATTACACCGAGCGACGAAGCCTATTCGTGGGGACTGACGACGCCTTTCGGGTACTGAAAAGTGGAAGGGGGGAAGAACAAACGGTTCAAAAACGCGGAGCACAGGCGCTCCAAAAAAAAAAATGTCACAAGAGATTGCATCATTGCAATTAAAAGCAGGGAGGCTTTCAATTATGGTGGGAGAGGGCAAGCTAAGGAAGTGAGCTCAACTTGTTGGTGTTTGGTACAGCTGTGTTTACTTCACCTCAAATTTGACTGCGCCAGACGCAAATTTTGCATTGACTCCGTGTCCCGTTGCCCCAACATCCATCGCAAATCGAAATTTTCTCGTATTTTACCTCTTCACCTGGACGGTACGTCTTCTGTACCAGTCGGTGCCTGCCATTCTCTACTTCGCGCTGATTGCCATATTCCGGAAACGAGCTGATATTCATTACCACAGATTCTCTGCCCACTGCCCGCCCTATTCCTCCAAACTTACATGCTTGCTTTTAGCATCACGTCACTCCTTACCTATACTTCCATACTCCCGAAAGGCATTGTCAATCCGTCCGGATAGGTTTCGTTTTTCAGCGAAAGTTTCAGCGCCGTTGTTGAATCATGGGCAAGCTTCTAATACCATATCGCAACCTGACCTTCCTACCGTTGCAGCAACGCTGTCTACATCAGAGATCGCAAGAACCTTTTGATAGCGCAGGCCGCCAATGGGGAGGTCGGTCAGAATGCCTGGTGAGCAATGAAGGAAAAGTAGTCACTGTCCTAGTGATCGGGGTGAACTTTTTTTAGCCGCCAAGTCACTAGCTCGCTAGTAGCGCCATAAGGGTAAGTTTTGTAACTTCATTCTTTCCGGAAGAACTCTCGCATCGAGAAATGGTCTGGCTTGGAGTCGGTTCGGCTCTCGCCGTACTGGGATGTTTCATTTACTACACGCGAATCGTGAGTGCTAAGGCGGAAGCTGCTAGAAAGAGTACAGAAGGGCAGTTCTTCCGTCCTACAGTGAAGGGGAATGAAATTGCAAAAGCCCAGAGCTCGGCCTTCCAAAGGGGCGCACCAGACGAAAAGATCTCACAAAGATCGAAAGCTATATCGTCGCTTTCCTCGACACCTTCAGGCGAATCGTCAAACCATCAACGAGTTCAGAAGTCGCCACAACAAAATGGCAAACCCGTCGTGCCTACCAAGCCTGCGCATACGCCAACACCTTCGCTTGAACCTCCTCGTTTGAAACCGCCTACTTTCAGCCCTATGCCACCTCCTCCCCGTCCTACGAATGGTACTGCTCTCCGACCACCGCCCTCTGCAGCTTCCATGCTCCGCGTGCCACCTACGAAAGTCCTCGCGAACTCCTCTATGGCGCCTTCATCGCTCAAGCCTCCGCCATCCAAACCTTCCCGAAAAGTCGTCCTTGCGCCAGGGCACTCACCGCTCGACTGGGCAGCGCTCACGTCAAAGCCTAATCACAAGTTGCGCGGCAAGGATGTGCCAGACGACTTCATACGAGTTCCGCCGTCAATGTTAAAGTATCACAACGGCCGGAAAGGGCGAGATGCGTGGACAGAATATCAAGGAAAGGTTTACAATATCACACCATACTTACCCTTCCATCCTGGCGGCGAGGCTGAGTTGATGAAGGGTGCTGGAAGAGGTGCGACCAAACTCTTCATGGAGGTACACCCTTGGGTCAACTGGGACGGCATGCTCGCAGAATGTCTCGTCGGGATCCTCGTGGCGGAAGGTGAGGAGGTGGAGAAGCCTGGTACAGGTGGCAGCCGCATGGAAGAAATGGATTAGATGAAATTACAAGGCATACGCTGGCGTTTTGCAAGAACTTGACGTGGGCCTTATTGGCTGCGGCGTTAGCACGGATGATATTAGCGACGGCCATAGGAAGCATGCAGGAGGTCGATCTCGGATTGGTCATAAGATACCCTATAGACGGATGATGCATATGGTAAACTCGCAAGATTATGGAGCAATGAGCCACACGCACAAAGTTTGATATCTTCTTTCCCTCTCACCCTTCCTTGACTTTCGGTCTTTGGGGGTATTGTTTTGTCATTTCTAGGAGATTTTATCTCGTCTCTGTTTCACGGTCTGATTCACACCCATACCTACTATTTGATCGGCTACAACTCGCCAAATGGCAAAACATTCGGTATGCCCGACACCTGCAACGTTAGCCTTAGTTCTGTTGTCTGTACGGCCAGTTACTTCCTCGTCTTCTTCAACCTCAGAAACGACCTCGGGCCTAACTGCGGGTGGCTGCAGGTTGAGGTTAGGGCCCGGCATATCTGACCCAGACGTTGCCTGCCTAGTGGTCGTACCAAATATATCAGCCTTAGTGACATTCAGATGGAATTAGTCCCTCTGCCATTCTACGAAGGGACCCGCAATTTTCCTCTATCTTGTTCCTTTCTGTTTGAGACAGATCAATAACATCCCGCCACCGTTCAGACTACAAAGTCGCATTTGCACAGCACTTATCAAGGGGATTCTCCTCGAAATCTTCGCTCCGCACCCCCATACTTCATCTCTTGCTGCATGTTTCAGGTGCCATGGTTCCCGCTAGCCTTTGGATTAGGTTAGGCTTGACTGCGCCAGCCCCGAACAGGCAATCGAATTGGCTCGAACATGGTGCCAAGCCTCCTTGTGAGTCCAAATGTGATGAATTGTTTCCCTTTCACATGGTATTTGCAGGCATGACCGATTGGAGTGAGAACGGCAAGCTCAGAGCCATCTTAAGAGAGAGCACTAGCTTTTATCGATTGTGGAGCCCGCCATAAACACGAATTCAAGAACCTTCAAGCCGGTTTAGAGAGAAGCTCACGACGCCATCATTAGTGAATGTGAGAACGAGGCCCTCTCTGATCAAGGGCTGCCTGGGACTTTGCAACACCACGCTAAATTACTTTGAGCCTTATCTGGCGTGCCTATTGGCATTGACAAGCAGCCTATCCAATTCCCAAAATGCTGTATAATGCGGAGACTGCCATCAACTTCAGCTTGTTGTCGCTAGACAGATTCCACCCGATCAAAGATACCACCCAATCAATAACCTTGCTGCCGCTTCCACTTCTCCTGCCAGCCTGGAAACCACGGCGACTCGTTCAGTGTGTGGTGCTCCCAATTTTCCGGTACCAGCCCCTTTTCCACTTGCTCCTTTTCATATTCCTCAAATGCGGGCACACACACATGCTCCACATGCCAAGTATTCTTGTATTCCATCATGTTCTTCTTTCCCTCTTTCAGAACCTTAGTTACGAGGGAAGGAATGAAGGGCTCGTCTCGGAACTCCTTCACAGGCGTAAACAACGCCTTGAAGTTGAAAACGATTGCACCAGATAGTGGCAGGCGGCGGAGCGTCTGCCAGTCAACTCGAAGGTGGCAGCGGTCGAGTGTCAAGTCGGGAGACTGATAATCGCGGTATTTCTCATGTGGATCGTTCGGAGGCATGTAGAGCGGTTGGTCGACTTCGAGGCCCCAGGAGCCGCGCTGAATCGGGCGGTCGCATGGCAATCGAGCAAAATATCTGTTCATTGGTTTCAGCACAGCGCCAAGCCAGGTATTTTCTTTGAAGGGCCTTTCTAACCTGTCCATGGAGAACTGCATTCTCTCCTTGTAATCTGGGATTGGAGCATGTATTTGATGCAACTGCAAGCCAATTTTCGTTCCAAGGTTCCAGCCAAGGGCCGAGCAGATGACGCCAGCACGGAAGTGGTAGTATCCCGTCTCGGGATTGCGGAGCATCACGGCAAAGTCTTCAGGTACATTGTCCAATATGACGATCAGAGGGTGTGTTGTTGTAAGGTCCTGTACGTTACCCAGGATCTTATTCTCCAGCGTCTTATTGTTGTTTGACAGGACGAAGTACTGTGGGTATCGGGCACAAAGAAATTGCAAAGCCATTTCCATCAGCTCCTTGCATGCAAGCTCAGAGCCTGGCAAGTGTTGTAGCACTGATTTCCCATGTTTTTCGTAGAGGCTCCGGCGTTGTGCGATCCGCGACTTGTACGTATTTTCGAGTTCCAACCACCAGTCAGGCTCAAGTTTGGTCAATGCTAAAGAGAGTCAGGAATTTCCAGGAGTTTGCGAAGGCAATTGTGACTTACACATTGTCTGGTGGTAGGTCCAGCGGAACGGCCGGTAAGGTCTTGGCATGGCGGTCTCAATGTTGAACTCGGTATAAGCCTCAGGAAGCGGTACACCGCTGAGCTCAGCGTAGTCTGGAAAATCCCCGAGCGCTCTGATCTCATCGATTGAAATGCCAGTCGCTGTATATTTTGAACCATCGCATTTGGTGTAGTCCGTTGTGAAGGGCATGATGGATTCTTTGAGGACATCTTGACTGGCTTCTTCACTGCTGATCTTCTTTCCCCGCTCCAACGGTAGAGACTTTGCGACTTCGAGCAAGGCATCACGCCTAGTCGGGGCGAAGGTGTCAAGCCATTCATTTGTTGTCAAGGCAGGAGCATTGACCGGAGCCTTTTCAGGCGACAAGGAGCGTGGTGGGGTCTTTGCACTCGATGTCCGTCTTCCCCGGAGTCGGAAGCGACTCAGTAGGATATCTCGCTGTCGCTGACTTAGCCGCAAGAAGATGATTGTTGTTAAGCAAAAGGCGATGCCTAAGAGAAGGAGAAGCGTTTCCTCCATGGTGATTGATTGTAGCAACAGATTGCGTAAATGAAAGATTGTTTGCAAGCAAAAGTTATGGAAAAGAATACCTCAACCTCAGCTCAAATTGGGTGGCGTAGCAGGGGGTCAAGATGCGCAACAGACAAACACCTAGCAAAGCATAAGTACTCAGACAACCAACATCGAATGCTTTTCCTGTCTAACTCAAAGTCACTATTGCTGAAGTGGGCAGAACGCAATTATCCATACAGATGAGAAAGCAATTAAAGCTTCACACGGACATCTGAATGATGGCACTTCTCTCCGAGGTTGACCAAAAGAGGATAAAAAGTGTGTTGCGTGATTTTGCGTGAGAGGAATGGCAGGGCTCAATTGGGGGGTAGGTCGGTTCATCTTAGCATTATTAGTCTGCAGTAGAACATCTTGACAGTAATGCGCAAACGGGGCAAAAACATAAATGCGGCGCTGCTTTGGGGGGTTTGGGAAGTCGCCCCGAACGAATACGCTTGGTCTGGAGGAATGATCGTACATGAGGCGCACCAGGGTGCCCGGAGTTCGTAAAGGGTCGCGTGCATAGGGGTGGTGTGATGACATGGGGATGGCGTCTATTCAGGCGAAGGCGGTAGTTTGTCGGGCTTGATGGAAGACGTCAGATCGAGAAGGTCCAACAAGAGGAGCTCGTTGATTCGAAGATAAGTGGACTCTAATCTTGCTTGCTGCCGGTCAACAACGCAGTGTAATTGGGGAAGGGGGCAGCCATCCACTTTCGCGGGGCTGGTCACGGCTGGCTGCGGACCGAGTCACCTATTCTGGTATCGGCTGCCTGCAGCCACTAAGACGCCCTCTTGGAATTTTCGCACCCCATAATGACATTGTGTCTGCTCTGGGAAAATTTGTCCAGCACGCGATCGAAAGAAACAAAAATCAACTTTACTTTGTGCCTAGGGTTGCACAATTTGCATCCTCTCATAAGCAAACACACCGGGCTATCGTGCAAGCTAAGCTCAGTCACTTAACAAGAGTGGTTGAAGGTACGACACGGGACACTCCGTTCAGCAATCGGAGGACATCGAACATTTTGGTGTGCTGGACTGCGAAAAAGTGAGGTCTTACTGATAATGATATCATGTCGGCCCTGGTTCCTCGCTAGCGGCGTGATTTGACAACGCCCACCTCACGGCAGCCATTCATTAAGTTGTTGAAAATAATCCCGACGATCAAAACCCTAGAGCGGGGCGTAACATCTTTGCATTCATCAACATCTGCTACATCTCCTTCGCATGACCTCTAGCAGTCAGTGCGACTGACAAAGCAGCCTGAAACCCGAACTCAGAGACTCGTACAATGTACCAAGTAACACAGTAACGACAATGCAAGTACCATTATCGTTGTGAGAGGCCGCTACTTTACGCGGCAGGCAAGAGTCGGATATGGACTTCGAGCTGTCCTTCAAAGTCCTCGAACAATTGGAAACTTCCGTGACAAAGATTCTTACTTCAGTTGTTGCCTGTGTCTGCGGAATTTCCGCCTTGTGCTGTTGCTTGATTGAGTGGCATTCCGGCTGTCTCTTTATTGTCTTGAATTGTCTGCATTTCTATTCCGGCTCTTGATTCCAAGTTCCAAATATCCCCGTCTTCCGCCTGAGACATTTGAGCTCTGTTGTCCTCGTCATCTTCGGGTGTCCCTTCACGGCACGCCCATGCGTCCACAAACCGTAGAACCTCACGCCTCCATATTCTATTCATCAACAGGAGCCGCGCCGGAACACATGCGATAATGATTACTGGGAAAGCGGGCGCGCCCTTTGTCAAGGTAACAACGAAGATGATAACTGTCATCATAATTTGCACAAGCGTGTAACCGTGGATTGGTGCATAAGCCTTCCAGGTGGGCGGATTGGCGATTGCAATCGAAGGTGGTAGTGTAGGTAGCTCCGATGGCGGCGTAAGAAGGTAGAATGTCCGGTAGAGGATTGGATTGACGCTCAAGCTCTGCTCACCCATGAATAGGAACAATCCTGCAAGAACGCTCGTCGGAGTCAAGCCCAAGACATGCATAAACGGAGGACTGACGAAAACCAAGATACCGGCTGCGTGTAGGAATGCGGACCATCTTTGCTCGTAGACGCGTCGCACTTCTTTGGCTTTTCTCTTCTCTTCTCCGTCCACAGTGATAATCTGCTCATCTTTCTCGGCATGCATGAGACTTTCCGAATGTAGTGGAGCTTGTGGTAGAAGCCCATTTGCCGGGGGAATGCCAAGTATACCACACAACGCTGTGGTCATACCGAGAAGGACGATGTCCCACGCGAACCCGCCAGGCTTCTTGGTGCCGTATCGGTCAATGGTACAAATGATGGAGCTGACTTCGTGGTCAAAGAAAAACAGCACGGTAATGATGAGACCCGGAATGATTGCTGCGAAAATCCATCCAAGAGGCAGTTCCCAAAATTGAACAAAGAACTCATTCCGGTCCGGGTTCGTAGGTCTAAATGAGGTGCTGATTGGAAGGGTTGACTTGTCGAGCGTAGCAAGCTCTCCGACATGTGGTAGCCCAATGAAGAGGATGATAGAGATCGCAGCGGCATACTCTGTGAGCCCAAGTCGAACGTATCGATGGAACAGCGGCTTCCAGCTTTCGGCCGTGGACAAGAATATGGCCACCAGCATTGTTCCGATGGCCCCGATGATGGCGTACAGAAATGCGGCAAAGGACAGCGAGTCGTGTGCTCTTTGTAATTCTTGTATCGCCTTATGGAAGTAGATGATACTATTGAGGAGAGAAAAGATTTCCGTGCTGAATGTGGTTACATATCGCATGGTCCAGTCATGAGCATTGAAGACAGCAAGGGAAAAATGCAGCCAGCCAGCGTGGATAAGTGACCAGGCCATGAATGGCAGGAACGGCACCCCAAAAGAGTCTATACACAGGGAGTAGATGTTTTCTGCTAGCACTGAGAAAGGGCCAGTGACACCTAGGATGGTCAGTGGCTGATTTGAGAACAAAGCGAAGATGATGCCGCAGATCCCTGTACTGAAGACGACCTCAATTGTTCCCCAATTTCGCCCTGTCAACGCATAAAGGTCACTTGCGAATGTAATTCCAGGAAGGAGGTTGGTGAAGAAGACGTAGACAGCACTGGCGAAGATCAATTGGTTGAACACGACCCAGTCAGATACATATCTCTTCCTCAAGTTACGGAAGTCTTGTCGTAGGAGTCGGAAGGGCCTAAGTGGACCGCCTGTTGATATGGCGCCCTTTATTTTCCTCAAAGTCTTTGGGGTGTGCTTTGATGGGCGAATTCTGACATTCTCGTCTTCTTCCTCCGATAGTGGAGGACTTGGAAGCGGTCCTTGGTCAACTTGCTCGACTACTTTCGGTTTAGCCTTGGGTCTGTGCCGAAGGACGGAGGGCCGTGTGGATATAGGACGAAAGGCCTCCATAAAAGCCATGTTCGTAGTGGAAGCTTCTGAGGTGTAGAGTGGATGCGATCATAACTCTGCCTGTTGACCACCTGGACCTGATTCTGACGACCTGTTCGTCGCTGGCAAAAGCTGGCTATGCCATAAGAACAACTAAATCTTCTTGGAGGACCAAAAGGAAGATGCGATTAAGTACGTCATGACGACACAGTCCAGCCTCTTGGGAGCCGAGGCTCAAACAAAAGGCCCCTCGAAGCGCCACCCGGGTCGTCGCAGGCGTCCCCGTTAAGGACCCCGCATTCTTACAGAAGTTAAAGCACCAATATAAAGATGCAAGTTGGATCCGAATCAATTGAACCTCCTTGTCGGAGAATGTGCTTTGAAACAAACGATCATCTGATTTGAGAGTCTGTGCAAGAAAATTGGAACTATTGTTCATACGAGAACGAGAGAAAGGGCGAGTCAGCCAGCCCGAAGATCTGGATCATGTCGGACGACGAAGCAATCCAACAGCTTGGAGAGCTCTCAATTCAAAAGAAGGCCTTTCTGAAGAACCAGTAGCCCTCCGTTGAAGAACGTAAAGCTAATGTCAGCAAGATTCCTGGCATGGTGCTAGTGAATAGAGATACTGTTCGAGAAGCTATGTACAAAGACTTTTACCTGCCCAACCCTACGCCACGACCAACCTAGCCGAGTCCTTGGAGTTGCAGGAAGAGCTGCATATGTGATCTCTCAAATTGAGAAATGGACCGCTGCAGACAGAAGGGATGTTGACTCTCAAATGTACGGGGAAGGCAAAGCTGAAATACGGCACCAGTCAAAAGATATCATTGGGAATGTTATCCGTAAGTCATCATTTTACCCCAGACTTCTGCCCCTTCCCTCTAGACTCGTTGTTCCCTGACATGGCGCCCATCCTTTAACGACTTCCCCGTAGTTACAATCTGAGTGAAATGGACGCCTAAATCAGCTCCACTCAAGCACCGACTGCCGACCGCCAACCGCTTGCCGCTTTTTATTTCGCGGCCTCCAAGTCTATACCTTCGTCACACCCCCGTCCTCGCCCACCTTGCTAATGCACCTCACCTTGCAGCCTACCGTCGACCTTTACCACGCCGCTTTGTCTCCTTCTTCGGCCACTCCGACTGCGCCCCTCGGGTCAGCAACCTAAGCCTCGCCACACCTTTGGAGCTCTAGTGGGAAGACTTTGGACGCGGATTTTTGTTGTAGCCTTCCCGCAACACTCGAAGGGCTTGGATTGAGTGGAAAACTCACTATTTCCTAAATCTCCCACATTTTGCCCCTTCCACCACTGGGAGCCTTCATTTCCGGCAGATCGGCTGAAGATATCCCCAGTTCATGTAGTTGTCGACCAGGTAGTGCACGTGGCACAGATCCGCCAGCTCCTGGGACTTTCCCGCTCTAAGTGGTAGCCCTCCCGCTCATTGACCTATTGTTGTACGTCATGTCTGACAAGCTCGTTCAAATAAAGCCCTCAGAGGTCCATTTTGTTGAAGAACTGAGGAGATCTGAGAGAGGAGCAATATTTCGGGTCATGGTTCGGGGCAGACATTGTGTCATGAAAGTGGTAAATGACCTCTATCCACATCCAGCACTACACGAGTCTCTCTAACGGATAATTGGCAGTACCACCACCTCCCAACCGAGACATCAACATTTTTCGCTGTGAAAGAAACGCTTACCGACAACTAAAAGCCAAGGGTTTCTGCAAGCGCGGTGTTATCCCCGACTTCTATGGAGTGATCGAGTGCATCGACCTAAGAGAGTGGCGGCCGTACTTGGATATGTTTCGGGATGATTTATGGCCTCCAAAAACGCAGTTCTGATTGAGTACGTTGCGGATATGCATCAGATGGACCTTTCGACCTTCTCGAAGAGCCGGCTAGCGAGCCTCCGTGCTATTCTTGGAGAGATCCATGACGCGAAGGTCTGTCACGGTGATGTGTACCCTAGGAACATTGGTAGTATCTGGCAAGCCAGACAGTTCTCTGGATCGATTTCGATTCGGCACAAACCCTCCCGGAGAATGAAGCCCTCACACCAATGCAACAAAAATGGATGTGGATGGAGATTCTGAGAATGGACTACTTCGTAAGGCCCTGGTATGTTCTCGGTGGATCTTGACTGATATAATACTGACAGTGCATCCTAGGTCCAAGACTATGCAGAAGGAAAATTAAATAAGGTGTGGAGTTACTACTACGATTCTGTGAAGGATGATGATGAGGTGGGCGAAGAGTGAGCAAAGCGGCAGGAGCATAGTCCCCAGTCGGGAGTGTGACTACCCCATGTAGCTAAATCTATGTCGCCGCAAATCCCACGCCTCAAAAGCCAGTCCCCTCGCATGGATGGTATTACGGGGGAGATAGTGGAAGAGGGCAAGAGCGCTGTTAGCTCGGAGCGTGCATTTGCAGATTTTGTGTTCGGAAAGGGCGCCAGATTTAGCATCCATTTCACTCAGATTGTGACCTTCTCCGAATTCTGCCCCAATCATTCTTCGTTAAGCTCACTTTTCACTCGCCCCTTCAACGCCGTTTTTGCTAGCACCTACTAGCGAACGCGGATGAGTGCAAGGTGAGAGTAGGTGAGTCGAGCCTCAGTCGAAAGCAAGTCGATAATGGGGCTCGCCTCGTAGCTTAGCCGCTCCTCGCCGGATGCCCCCAAACTGGTCTTCCTCGGTTCCCAAACTGACCCTCCCTCTATTTTTGGCGGCCTTCCCTGGGGAAGAGTCCTCCATGAACAGGACAGACTAGTTCCAAGAGATCGTTCTTAGAAGCAAGCCGTTACTAGGAGCAGACTCTTTCCAGAAGACTGTTCCCGGGAGACTATGCCCAGAGTACACCGTTACCAGAAGGCCGTTCCGAGGAATCTACTCCTAGGATCTACCTGTCTAGGTTACCTTTTGGGGAGGGAAGAGATGCACAGCGAGGGAAGCTAGAAGACGGAGACACGTTTGTAGGAGACTCATCGTAAACCTGAATGCTTGATCAATCCTGTCTACAAACCTACTACTGGGCCCATTATTAACGCCTGGCACATCTGTCCTGCCTCGACGCTACCGTCTATTTGTGGAAGAACAAGCAAAGCATTCGCCGTTGCCAGGCTGCCGACTCTTGAGCTTCTCTGCATCCCCGTGCTCTTTGCAACCAACATTCCTTCTTCACTCACGCTCACCACAGCACGATGGTATTCGACTCTTGCTTTGTCGCACTCGATCTTCTCACTCACCTTGACCATCACCTTCTCCAACCCTTCCCCTTCCTTCCCACACATCTTCTGCAACGCAGGCAGCACGAAAAGGTGCGCCGTCACAATCGCACTTACCGGGTTCCCAGGGAGTCCAAAGACCAGTTTCTCGACCTTCTCTCCACTGCTGCTCTCTTTGAACGGTACACTGGCAAACGTAGTCGGTTTCCCGGGCTTCATGCTGACTCGCCCGAAATGAAGAGTCCCGCCTAGACTGCGCTCGATCGTCGGCTTGAGTAGATCTAGCTCTCCCATGCTGACGCCGCCTGTTGTGACGATGATGTCTAGATCATGAGTGCGGAAACCACCGCGGAGGTTCTTTTCAAGCTCGCTTTCAGGCGTATCGCGAGCGATTCCTAGGTCGACAACCTCGCTGCATAGACCCCAGCCTCTCAGCACGGATAGGAGTGATGGGCGGTTCGAATCACGGATCTGGCCTCCGCTTAGTGTCCCATCGTAGGATATGTCGGTGACTTCGTCGCCAGTGCTCATGACCCCGACTCGGGGCTTTTGGTAGACCGGTACGTCTCTGATGCCTGCAGCGGCTAGCGAACCAACTTCGCCGCCGATGCTAGTGATAGTAGTCCCTTTCCGCAGGACGAGTGAGCCGTGTTTGATATCACTGCCGGGCTCACGAACGTTCTCGCCAATCTTGGTTTCTTCAGTGAGGATGTCAACGGCCGCTTCCTCAGCTCCAGCTTCAGTTTCAATGGCAGATGCGACTTCGGTGTCCTCGACCATTACCACTGCGTTGGCATTTTCTGGCAGGGGCGCGCCAGTTGTGATTCGCGCTATTTCGCCCTCTTTGAGCGGTGGCGGTGTACTTGAGGCTTGTGCGAGTGATACTGATGCTACTGGGAAGATACCGCTCTTACTCTTCCCACGAGCTGGGACGATTATGGCGTAACCGTCGACAATGCTGGCTCTATAAGCTGGCACGGCTTCTTTCGCGTAGATGTCCTCGGCGAGCACGGAGCCAACCAAGTCGGGTGTAAGCGGTTGAGTAGTGGGTTGCGGATTCGGAGATTGTTTGAGAACGACTGATACAGCATCGGAGACTGTGAGCAGTGGGTATGGCGAAGAGCGAGCTCTGTGAATGGCGCCCTGACGAGGATCATTCGATCGATGAGGACGATTGGATGGATCTGTACGCGGTTTGGGCACTTGATGGCCGCCGTGGCCGTGATCGTGATGGTGGTGGTGGTGGCCGCCGGAACTAGAGGCTGCAGCAGGACCAGCTGTTACGCCTGCATCCTTCTCGAGCTTCTTTAGTCCTCCAGCATGGATAGTTCTGGAATCTCCACCAGCAGCTTGCAGACAGGCATGAGGGAGTAATTTGAGAACAGCTTGCAGATTCTCCTTAGCCCCTTTAGGTGAGCCGGGAAGAGTGAGTATGAGCGTCTTATTGCGTACACCTGCGACTGGTCTCGACATGGAGGCAACTGAAGAACTACTTAGCCTTTCGGAATGGACGGAGCTCTCAACTCCTCGAATGGGGAGAAATTACAAGGAGTGACTTGCAAGGATGCTGCCAGCATTGCATGTCTGTTTAAGAGATCAGCATTGGACTTGGACTTATAAGGTCCAACTAGGGACTGACTCACACTAAGCCGGGGGCAGAACGATGTATGAGGGGGCCGATAGCCTAATCTCGAAAAGGTCAGGGAGGAGAAAATACCAATATAGTTGAGTAGGCGCGGAAACAAAAGGCTAGCGAGGAAGAGGAAGGCCAACCTCTGGAGTAATATCTTTGACGGCGAAACCAGTTCCGCCTGTAGTTACAATCAAATTGAAATAGTCCTCAGTGTCACACCACTGCTGTACAGTTCGCTGGATCTCTATGATGCTGTCAGGAACGATCTTAACAAGCGGGGCATGCCATTGGCTGCCTCCATCCGTCGAGAAGGTTTCTGTGAGTACATCGCCGGACTTATCAGTGGATGGGTCTTTGGAGGCAGTATCGGAGATGACGAGGATAGCTGGTTTGAGCCTGGCGTCGCCCATTATGGCAAGTCTCGATTGAGAGCGTCGACAAGACCACGCTCAACTGGCAGGCTCCGAGGTCGTTCAGGACGGAGAAACTGTACATCTGGGTTGGACGCCGAAGCGAGCGTAGTTTGTCGCCGCTTTCCGTGCATTTCACGCCCCGCGCTACAAGCCCGACAAGCTGGCATCATATCAGTAACTTAAGGCTGAAGACTTGGCCCGTCCACCACACGCACACTTGCAGTCTTCTTATCACTCCTAACACTTCAGTCAGGCCTTTTTGATTTCTACCATGGTCATATTTATATATGGCTAGTCTCACTCTTACTGCACGTCTGCAGCCATGCGGCGATTCTTTCCGGGGCGGGCTAAACGTCCCGGCCAAGTCGAAGAAGGGAACGCCATGCCTGCCGCACGCATTTCCACATCTCCATCACCGAGAAAACCGTTCCCTTCCGGAATTAAGCTGCTCTATGCTGCAGAGAATAGTGTGGTCGAGTACGTCCGCTCCTTTTCGATACACGAAAGTTTGCGTACAGGCTGTCTTGGCCGCAGCTGAGCACGACGTGATCGTCGCTTTCCTTACCCCCGTTACAGACGTTACTTGCTAACCAGCGGCCGTCTCACTAGTATCTTATTCGTCCACGGCCTCAACGGAGACCGCGAGAAGACATGGACCGCGAAGAACACCTCCGAACCATGGCCTCGCACTCTACTGCCCTCCAAAGTCCCAAACGCTCGGGTTCTCACTTTCGGGTACGATACATATGTAGCAGACTGGCGAGGGCTGGTCTCCCAGGTTAAGATTGGGAATCATGCCATGAACCTATTGACTACCCTCGCCTCTTACCGGGAGGATGATGACACAGTGCGCCTCATTTACTCTCATTTACTGGGAAAGTTGACCTCACACGAGGCAGAACAACCGCCCGATCATATTTGTCTGCCATAGCTTAGGGGGCCTTGTCTGCGAGGATGTACATCCTCCCGCTTCCTCCGTACTTCCGCCTTGGCTTATCTCCTCTGTAGGCTCTAGCGCGACAACGGCCGGAACCAGAGGTGCAGAACATTCTGCGTGCGACTCGTGGTATAGTGTTCCTCGGCACTCCACACCATGGTGCTGGCCTCGCTAAGTGGGCTGAGATGCTCGCCATGTCGGTCGGCCTCGTGAAGCAGACAAATCCTGACATCCTTACGGTTCTGAAGCGCGACTCGGAAGTCCTAGCTCGAATTCAAGATAGCTTCCATACCATGATTAGGGCCCGGAATCAGGGAGGGTTACCGCCAATAGAGATCACTTGCTTCTACGAGGAGCTGCCTTTAAGGGGTTTTGGTGTAGTAAGTTTGGTCGTGTCAATAGCATATCCTCTACATGCTAACTATGCCCCGCAGGTTGTCCCTCTTGAATCTGCGATCTTACCCGGCTATGTTCCAATAGGAATACACCAAAATCACATGGACATGACAAAGTTCGAGCGTGAAGATGATCCTGGGTTTACGGCTGTAGCGGGAGAGCTTCGTCGATGGGTAAAGGAACTGAGCGCCCCCAGCGAGGCCGGGGTGGCGAGAACGGCCGTGCCGCCGCCGCCGCCGCAGCAGCGGTCACAAATCGAGCTACGGCAGCAACCAGGCACCAAGCTCACGCATAGCAACTACACGGTGGGATGGATTTGTGCCCTTGCGACCGAGCTGGCGGTGGCTAGAGCCATGCTGGATGAGCGACACGATAGCCTGCCACAAGATCGTCGTGATAACAACAACTATACCTTGGGACGCATCGGACCGCACCACGTGGCGATCGCGTGCCTGTCGGACGGGGTGATGGGAGTCACTTCGGCGGCGCGGGTGGCGGAACAGATGCTGTGGACGTTTACATCTTTACGCTTCGGACTAATGGTGGGGATTGGTGGTGGCGTGCCGGGTGGGCAAGACGATATTAGGTTGGGAGATGTGGTCGTCAGCAGACCGGAGGGGTCGTTTGGAGGTGTGATCCAGTACGACTACGGCAAGACTGTGCAGAGAGGGCGGTTCGAGAAGATAGGATCGCTTAATCGTCCACCAGACGTGCTGTTAAAGGCACTGGCGTCAGTGAAAGCGGCGCATATGATGGAAGGGCCGATGTTTCCGAGATTCTTGTCAGAGATGGGGGACAAATTTCCACGACTCCGCCCTGCCAGCGCGCCTCCAGCCTCATCGGCTGACCGACTCTTTAAGGCAGACTATGATCATGTGGAGGGCGAGATGACATGCGCCAAGTGTCGGGCCAACCAAGAAGTGATCCGGCGGGCGCGCGAGGAAAGTGGTCCGATGGTGCATTACGGGTTGATTGCCTCGGGGAATCAGGTGATGAAGCACGGTAAGACGCGAGAGCGGTTGCGTAGAGAGCTGAATATCCTGTGTTTTGAGATGGAGGCGGCAGGGCTAATGGATAGCTTTCCGTGCCTGGTGATTCGAGGAATTTGCGACTACGCCGATACGCACAAGAACAAAGAGTGGCAACTTCACGCCGCGGCGGCCGCGGCGGCTTATGCTAAAGAGCTGTTGAACACGATTCCCGGATCGCAGATCGAGGCGACAGAGACGGCGACGAAAATGACGACGGCGACAGGTGAGTAAAATGTCCTTCGGACTAGAGATTGGCGCCTGGAGGGGTATAAATCAATGTAATGGGGACAGCGCAGAGCAGATGTTGTCGATGGTTAGCAAGCTCTAACGATGTTGATGCTCTTTTCCTCCTCCCATGACTAGGAGCTAACGTCTAGCCTGTATAGCAACGCTGTCCTGCAGCACTTACTTCGAAGTTCCCAAGAGACGCGTGAAGGATTTCATTGGAAGAGAAGCTGAATTGCTTCGAATCTCTTCTTATTTCTCAACAGAGGGCGACTCACAACCTCGGCCATTGATACTACAGGCGCTCGGCGGGCAGGGAAAGAGTCAGATTGCGTTGGAGTACTGCCAACGATCCCAAAGCACGTACCGCGGCATCTTCTGGGTCAATGCCGCATCGGAAGCCACAGCGACCCAATCATTTGTCAATTTCGCCGACAAACTAGGCCCGGCGTCTTCTGATGCTCTCCAACACGCCAAAGCTAAGATCCAGTCTGTTAAGAATACGCTCGAGCAGTGGAGCGAGCGCTGGTTGCTAGTATTTGATAACTACGATAACCCCGAGCATTTCGCAACCATCCAACAGTTCATCCCGTCAGGTAACTCACGCCTTCAGCGTTCCATTCCTAAGCCTTGTACTAACTTTACCCCCAGGCGGACGTGGTAACGTCATATTTACGAGCCGCTCTAGAGGCTTAGACCGACTCGGCACTGTTGTTGAAGTTCCACCACTCAACCCGGAGGAGGGATTAACTCTGTTGCTGCGCGGATACGACGTCCGCGATAGACAGCACGATGTGAACGACGAGGGATCCAAGATCATTACCAAACTCGGTGGGCTTCCATTAGCCATTGATCAAGCTGCAGCGTACATCCAGTATAAAAAGATACCGCTGGAAAGACTGCCGGAGTTTTTGGCCGAGTACGAAGCGCACAAGGAGAAGATCCTCCAGTATACGCCACAGAACTTTTGGGAATATGGGACAATGCAGATTCATGGGAAGGAGGAAGAGAATCAGGCCATCAGCGCGTTTACGACGTGGGAAATGTCGTTTCAGCAACTCGAATCAGACACCCTGCAAAAGGAGAACGCAGCTCACTTCCTTACCGTGTCTGCGTTTCTCGACCCTTCCAATATTGGAGAGTATCTCTTTAGAAATCATTGGGAAGCCAACGCTCCTCAACCGGAGTGGATGCAGCTCTTTAGCGCCGCCGAAGACGAGGATCCTAGCGAAGACTCTTCCGAGAAAGGTGATAGGGGAGATGGTGTTTTGGAAAGCGCTTTATTACCCGATATACACTCACATCGAAGCCCGGATGATGGTGCTTCTATCCCTCCAAAACAAGGCCGCTGGGATTCTGACCGATTTTGGGATCTCATCCATAAGTCGCATCAATTGTCCTTGGTCCAGAGCATCGGCTCTAGAGAGGAGCATGGAGATGCTAAGTTTTCCCTGCATCCCTTGATTCGGGACTGGTTGCAGCTTCGCGAAAAGTCAAGACGGCGTCGAAGCTTAACATATGAAGCAATTGACCTTGTGGTCACCAGTATACGAGAATACACGACCCGTCCAGCTACTGCTGATCTGAAGTCAATGCTTATAGCCCACATGGACACATGTCTTTCTAATGACTCACGATTCTCAAAACCTCAGCGCTCGCTCGGCCAAGATATCTCAGGTTGTGATACGGCGGCCTGGTTTGCTTCCTTTTACAGCGCTCAAGGTCTGTACCGTGAGGCAGAAAAATTGGAGCAGCTCAACGTGGAGACGAGGAAGAGGGTGCTGGGCCAGGAGCATCCTTCCACGCTGATCAACATGGGCAACCTGGCGTCGACGTTTTGGAATCAAGGACGATGGAAGGAGGCCGAAGAGCTGAATGTGCAAGTAATGGAGACGTTTGAGAGGGTGCTGGGCCAGGAGCATCCAGACACGCTGACCAGCATGGCCAACCTGGCGTTGACGTTTTGGAATCAAGGACGATGGAAGGAGGCCGAGGAGCTGGACGTGCAAGTAATAGAGACGAGAAAGAGGGTGCTGGGCCAGGAGCATCCAAACACGCTGACCAGCATGGCCAACCTGGCGTCGACATTTTGGAATCAAGGACGATGGAAGGAGGCCGAAGAGCTGAACGTGCAAGTAATGGAGACGTTCAAGAGGGTGCTGGGCCAGGAGCATCCAAACACGCTGACCAGCATGGCCAACCTGGCGTCGACGTTTTGGAATCAAGGACGATGGAAGGAGGCCGAAGAGCTGGAGGTGCAAGCAATGGAGACGAGAAAGAGAGTGCTGGGCCAGGAGCATCCAGACACGCTGACCAGCATGGCCAACCTGGCGTATACCTGGAAATCACAAGGCCGAGATAAAGAGGCGATAGATTTAATGAAGGAAGCGGAGAGGCTGCAAAGAGATGTTCTGGGCCCTGGTCATCCTGATTCAATGAATTCCGCGCGAACTCTGTACAGGTGGCAGATACCACTGTAATGCGCAGAGCAGTTCCCCCGCCTCCTGTTCGTTTTACTAACGGAGGAAACCGACTTGAGTTTGCCCGAAGCCAGAAGTTTGGAGATTCTTCTGGTTTCTTGCCCGCAGGTGGCTTGGATTAGTGGCCTATGCGTCGTCGTTTCTCAGACTGAAAATGGTGGAGACAGGCAGACGAGGGAGCCGTCTGCTGAAATATCTTACTGCGACGACAGACATTAACGAGCCCATCCCTTCTCCTAATGTCTTGAGAATGCTTTGCCTAGGTTCGCACTTTTAGTGGGGTGATCATACGTCTAGGTACTTCCCTGGCTCCCGAGGCCGACTTTGCCTGTAAAGTTAGGCACTTCCGAATGCCGCTATGCCGGTAAGCACCTAAATTAACGCTTGGAGAGTCGAGTTTTGGACCTCCTCGAAGTTTATCGCTCTCCGTCGTCGTTTGTCTTTCCAAACAGAGGCCTATCAACGGAGTCTGCACACAAATGAGAAAGCCATGATAGTCTTCCGTCTTCTGTACACGAGAGCCGAAGCCAGGACTTCGTCGACAAGATTTAACGAAGATGGTGATCTGCCGGCCAGAGGACTTCTTCCTACAAATAGCCAGATATTTGACCGCCGTCTGTCGTGGTATAATCGGAACTTCCCGAGTCCGTTCGTCTTCCACCTTCTGCTGCTGGCGGCGGATCATGAACTGGCGACGGTGGATGTTGCGTCAAGGTGGAGTGAACATCGGAGACTTATATATTGTGGCAATAGATACGGATAGGGTGAATACCTGCTACGATGCGTATGGTATGGCCCAAAGACTTGGATACACCGACTCTGGCATTCATCCTCGGCGACGACTGTCTAACTACCGGGATGAATATCTAATGTACGGCGGCATTTCGGCGGATTAAGTGCTGTGCTTCAAAGCAACCGGGGATCCACACATGCGAGGCAGCAAAAGAGTCAACTGAAGGACGGACAGTGGTGTACGTGGGCGGCGGATTCGCCGGATTCAAAAGTAGACGACCATACCGTACCGAACGAAAGCGATACACGCCATCTAGGTCATTCCGCCTGCGGCATTGAATTGTGGTCATCAGTACGACTTGCGTTATGATAGGGTCTTTGAATAAATCAGAATCAATGATTTTTGATCAGTCAGTCGATATGGAAGTCGACCAGTCGATTCAAGGGGTTGAGAAGTCGATTTAGATCACTTGGTTCTACCTCGCCCGCGTTGGGCTAATGCATTTATCGTCCCACTAATTCCAGGTTACAGTTCGTCGCTTTCCCATGGCAACCTGTTGCAAGCAGAAGATACCAGCGAATTCTTTATGGCACCCACCCAGCCCGCGTTGGCATTATCAATTCTGATGCTGCCATAGCCTCTAAGCGGAACCGTCGCTGCCGATATCTGAAGCCATGTCAAGAGCGAAACCAAGCGATTACGTGACGGATACCATGGAAAAAGGCTCTACGTGAGAGAGACGGGCTCGGAATATCACCATGTTGAAGGCGCCAAGCCTTGTCACGTGACTGCGCACTTGTATAATTGCCCTGCACCTACACAGACCTACACACAATCGATTACTCACCCTATTCATCACACAATTCGCTGGACCAAGAGTTGAAGACACCCGTCCAATCCGAAGAAATACCGGCCTGATAGTGGCTACGAGGACAGCCATCTTCTTGCGCTGTCATGCATCCACAGACAGATTGCTCCTTCTTCACTAAGCTGGCGTTTGAGCTACGAGTTCTGATTTATGAATTGGTGCTCGGTAATTGCTTGATCAGCACGGCCATCGACACCACCTATCGCTCAAGAGACTTTGATCCGCTTATCGCATTCTGGCAAACAGCCTCCCCCGCGGCCCATCTGATCAAATGGAGTCCATGGAGTCTCCCTCGTCGCCTTATGCCGAGTAAGGGAAGTCGCCAGTCGACCCGAGACAGTCGTGGACCTATTGCAGTTGCCCTTCTCCTTACGTCCCGCCTTGTGTACCGCGAATGCGTCCGGCTTCTCTATGCATCGAATGCTTTCTCCTTCCCAGACCTGCAAGACTTTGAGGAATTCAGCTCTCGGTATCTCGACAACGACGATGATAATGATAGCGAAAAACGCATTGCGTGGGTTAAGAAGCTCCAAATTAGCTCTGGTAATATGATTTTCAAGGTGCCAAAGGTTGTGTTCGGTGCGTCCAATCTCAAGCTGTTATCAATAGGCGTCGACCCCGACACCATCCTTCTCGCAGGTCTTTACACACCTCACAGTGATGCGCTCAGAGTGCTCCTTAAGCTCTCCGACCTTCCCAAGCTCACGCAAATAGAGATCTTCTGGACAACGTGGCCGCCCTGGTGTCTCTCAGAATTATGCTCCAGGCGTTGGGCGCATGAGGCAAAGGCATCCAGCGGTGCCATCTCCAAACCTTTGACGAGGATTGCGTCTTATCCAGGCGGCCGCGAGGAGTTTTGTAGGCAACACTGCAACGGTGGTCTCACGCTGGTACACTGGATTCAAGTCCAGGTAATGGAGTCTATGAGAGATCAAGGTTATTCATGCATCTTCCAGAATCTTTACTGGACAGAGGTTGTGCCTTCGCTCATGGCTGGAACGAAGACAGGAAGTGACGCCCTTGAAGGCGATGAGGACGACGACATCTCCAGCGATGTGGCTAGTGATTGGAGCAACGCAGATTCGCGAGAGCGGGCATACTACACAAATTTTGTTTCTTCGGCTAAAGAATTAAACAAAGAGTTGAGTGACTTGGAAGCCGAGATAGGAGAAAAGTACGAGAACGTTTATGGAGAAATGTTGGAATTCACAATCTAGACCTACCAACACGGTTCGGTGGTTGGGTTGGGTCATGTGACTGAGGCCCTTGGCGCAGGTGATAACCTGCGCCCCTTTTCCATTCTAGATAGAATCTACACACTTCTTCATGGTCTACCCGCTATGCCCCCTGCCTGTTGACGTAGCTCAACAAGAAATGCATAATGGTAGGTGGTCATACCTACCGGATTATTGTATCCCTGCGGTGAGCACTCCTCGATTTCGATAGCACCAAACGGGATTCTTAGCTGTGATGGAAAAGGCAGGAATGGATTGATTCGAACGGGACATCTTAGAACGTTAAAGAGAGGAAACCGAAGTTTTTCGCCTATGTAAGCATGTTGAGGAGGCAACGGTGATGCGGCCAGTGGGACCGGTCGGGTCGATGGAATACGAGGAGACCAGCAAGCCATTTGGCATCACACCCCCTCAAGGTTGACGGCTCCTTTTTCCCTCTGACAGGATACCGGGCGGATAGAAGGAACTAACCATCGTGCTTTCAGCACATACTTATCCGTTTATCTGAGCTTGGAATCAAGCTTCAAAGCGTTCCTTCATTGGTAGAGAACTACCCAGGAAGAGGGCGATCAATACGACAAAGATACTAGGAGGAGACTGTATGATGCTAGGGCAGAGGAACTGTTTCCACCGTCACCACAAACGGTGCTGAACCATTTCTACGACATATTCTACTGACGCTTTCTACAATCTACGACAACGCTAGAGACTAGCAGTCCTTCAACTTCCACTCTATCGACAGCATAAATAGTGGATTGGCTGGTTATAGGTTTGGTTTAACTGGCATTTTCTATGCTAGGCGACCTACAGAACGATAGCAGGCTGCGACTGCAAGGACACAAATGAAATCTGTTAGACACAAGTAATGAACGACAGTGGAGCTCGATCAAATACGTCGGCGATATCTGGAAGAGAGAACAAACTAGATCAGATCCAGCTGACCGTAATGACATGAAAAGCAGGTAAAGAATGACTGGAAAGTGGGAAAGAGCAAATGGCAAAAAGGGAAAGTGAACACGACAATCCCCGCCCCAAGATCTGCCCTATTTCTCCTGCTCCTTCCCAGTCGGTCTGATAGGGAGAAGGTATCGTCAAAGGAACAGAAGTGGCACCGGTCCGAGGACGGCCGCGGAGACGTGGGCGGCGAAGGCGGTGACGGCTTTATGGTCTTGCTGTCTTCATTGCCTCAAGCTTGGTGTCATAGCACTGTCCGAGTCTCTTCCTTGCTTCTCTTCAATGGGCTGGTTGTGGCTGAGAAACGTGCATCTAGAAAATCGGCCCGTCTAATCTTACCATATCATTTCCAGATCCTCCTTGCAGGCAAATGGCCTGCTATAGGACCCGGAGATTTGCTTCTCAAGATCCGTTGCGTTGGTTCCGTTCTTACAACCACTCACTCCCAGCTCGGAACGGGTCTGGCGCAAAGTCGGAGCTAGAGGCTTCGCCGAGTGTTCCATGGTAAGAGATAAGCCGGCCAAGAAGCCTTGCATCTTCCCAAATAGCGTCCTCTTTGTTCGAGTCGAGCGCTGCGAGGCTTTTGGCTGGCTGTCCATCGACCGGCTATGAGTGATGCGATCACCGCCTCTTTCCAAGAGAAAGCGACGCTCTTCGTTCTGCTTCCATATCTCCCAGATTAGGATTGTGAATGTCGTCAGAGGCAAGGTGAGCACAAAGAAAAGCCATGAAGAGGCCGGCTGTGAGAGGAACGGCGACTGCGAGGCGGTGAAGAAGGACATGCTGAAGAAAGCTGCGATGAACGTGCCTGGCAGAAAGAATAGCGTCACAAGCGCAATAGTCCGCATTGATATTGCATCGCGAAAGCTATGTGTGGCGATCTCGGCCATGGTAGTGCTATTTTGCTTTGCGATTATGTTGAAAGACAGCTTATTGAGGTCTTCCAAACGGGTTCTCATGTAGTCAAAGTCTCTTTTCACAGACCGGAGGAGGCCCTGCTGTTGGTTCAGAAGATCGGCAACCAGCGGTTGGCTTCCGCCTGCGCTGTGAGTTGAGATAAAAGCAACATTGGCCTCCTTCAGGACGTCTATTGTCTCTTGAAAAGCAATCAGGCCGGGCATTCGGAATGTCAGGACTCCAAAGAGCTTCTCCGAATCCCCTGCGATGTCGTCCGGATGATGTTGAACCAGCTTCTCCATGTCGGATTGCACAACTTCAAGATCGTACGTGCACTTATCCCAGCCCTCGGCGACAAGACCGCAGATCATGACGGGAAGCGTGAATGGATTGAAAAGGAGGGATTCGAGGTGCAACTTTGAGGAGAAACTAAAATGGAGGAAAGATTCGAAGTATTTCACGAACTCCTCGCTCGGATCGGTGTTCGAAGTGTCATTGAACATGAGCAGAACTTGCCTCTTAGTGGCAGCATCGAACGTAAAATAGCAGAGGCAGAAGATGGTATGTGTGGTGTATGGTATATTGAGGCTCATCTGCAGATCTACCAACCAACGCATTTAGCATTTTACTCATAATCAAGTTGTCCGACGTACTATGACTCTCGACGTTATCTGAGTTCTCATCCTCGGTAGTCGTGCAAGATCTGTATAGTTCTGGGCTGGCGGAAAATCGATATGACTTTAGTCTGTGAACGAAACAAGGCTGGACATGGTACCGGCTGAAGATCTTCTTCAGGTGCTCTGAGCTTAGCTGCCACGATTTGGCAGGGCAGCCACGACGCCTCTGGAAGATCAGGATGCGGATTGGCGGCTGAGGTCCTCCAAGCAGTACGTCGAGAGTGTCAGTCTCTGAAGGAAAGCTGGAAGCACGCAAAAATCCATGGTGATTGCAGTCAATGAGGCGAAACGCCGTGGCCTGGTCGGGAAACCGTTCTCCCAGAATACTTAGCTGGCCGAACTCGGAGAAGGGATCTCGAAAAGGGAGATGAGCCGCTTGATTGTATGGGTAAGCGCTCCAATCAGCCGAACTTTTCTGTCGAAAACCAGCAATTTTCCTGAGGCCAGGATGGGGAATGGTTATGGGTGGTGAACTCATTTTGGAGAAACTACTTGTGAATCAATTCAATCAGCCGAACAGGAATAAAGGTATCTGCGACCAACGGTGACCCCGTCACGACTGCCCAGGTAGTATAGAAGGAAAGATGGAAAGGTTTCAAGTGGTGGGCGCCTCATGGTGAACGCTCCATAAATGAACTTCAACAGATTGGGAAGTTCAAGGCAGCAAGCGACCTATGTCATTATCATGTGATACTTGTAACCAGGCGCAGCGCGGGGCGCAGGGAAACTGGGGCGAGTGGAGCTTCTTCCGCACCACAGGGCCATAGCTCGTAACAAAAATATCATCAGGCTATCTTTCTTGGGGCTAAAGGTATCTCGAGCATAGCTTTGTACAGCTCCATGATACCTTTATCGTCTTCATCTTAGGACCGCAAGCGCACATATATTGCAGATTCAATTCAGTAGGAAAAGGGTTCTGATTCGCTCAGGACTAGAGCTGCAAATTTTAGGCACCAGCCAATTGGCCTATTTCGAGATAGCGATTTGATTTTCAGAACACGATCCGGCTCTGGCATTTCTTGAGCCTTGCGCAAGTCAAAGCAGCCTCATCATCGCGGGAAGCCAGGTGTTGGAAGGAGTTGGCACATGTTTGGTTATGGCCGTGGGATTGTGAATGCGGAGAAGCTATAATTACCCCCAAATTACTAAGGAAGGACTGAGCACTTGGGAGGCTCTCCGAGAAGTGGGCTCTCTAACGGCGGGTACCCCCCACACTTAAAATTTTTGGAGCAAGTGCATGCGTCCTCCGCCAGCGTCAGAGCTTTCTTCCACACGTCATGGAAAATACTTACCGCAGGCAGCCGATGTTTCGTAGCATATGACCACACTCACTATTGTCCGTTGTCCATCACTACGAAGCACTGCTATGATTCCACAGCGTAGTCGTATTCCCGATATTACTGTTTGCTCCTATCCAGCTTGACCTCGTTTCATGGCGAATTCTGTTTTTGTACACTCTTTGGGACCTTCCTGTGCCTACTACGAAGAACCTGCGAATGCCTCTGACGACCCACCTCTAATACGACCTCAATTCTTCTATGTTTCCGCTCTCCCTATAGACGATCCATTGTCACCTATTCCACCACAGTCGGACTCAAAGACATCAAACCCAACCCCTCAACCATTCTCCGCCCGAGATAATGCAGCCCTTGAAGAAGCATGGCAAGCTATGCACAAAGACGAGAGCAAGGACTCTTGGAGTACATACCATGGTGATTTGTTCCACTTCCCCCGATTTGGGGACCAAAAGCGGATACCTGACTCTACAATGGAGGCCCAGTACAACATGTTAGAAAAGCCACCATCCGCGAAGAAAGATGTTGACAAAAGGACACCCATGGACTCGCAAAAGTGGCAGTCAGAAGAAACCCAAGAAAAGCCAAAGTCAGACAACCTCAAGCACAAGCAAATGCTGAAGTCGGAGGAGAGCAATCACAAGCAGAAGCAGAACATTGAGGGCTCGAAGTGGAACGAGCGGCCAGAAGACATCAAGGAGAAACCACAGCTGGAAGGTGCTAAACACCCCCCACAATTCGGACCGGCTGAACAAGCAATGGCCTCCAGTCAGGAACGACCAGCTCATTCGGCCGGCCACGATCCCGCAACCGAAGATAACGGACCTGTGATGCTCTCGCAAAGCATGGGACACGATGAGCCAACGTCCGTCGTACCGGTGGACGTCGAAGAACCCGCAGCGGAACAGGACTCTGGACAACAGGGCAAACCAGAGCGACGGCGAAAACTCTCCCCTTTTCGAAATCGAGGCAAAAACCCCAAAAACATGTTCTCCGCCAGTCATGACCTGGATGAGAGATCTGATGGTACAGCCTCCTCCGATATCAGCGGCAGACCCTTTGCTCGGGTACCGAGCTTCAAACGCCGGGGGCCTCCACCTGCAGTTGACAGTGCCGATTCTGCGACCAACTCCGACAGATCTCCCAGCCCAACTTGCCCAATTAAAGGAAAGGAGATATTTGTTCCTGTGGGTGTCTCACGTCTACATTTAGTTGAAATGCGTGCCGCGCAACCCATCCCAAGTCCTACCGAAGCGCCGAGAGGGGTAGAGATAGACCGTAGGCCTCTTCGAAGGGACGGGGAGATCAGGAAAAGTGACGGAAGGCTTGCCACCAATAACATCACAATGCTCATGAAGCCTATCTACTGGAATCCAGTAAACGACATTTCCAACGTGACAAGAGGTGTGTGGTTCTATCAAGACTCAATGTTGCCAGTTGAGCAAGAGGTTGCCACACAGCTAGAAGCTGGGTACGAGGCTATGCGACCATGGACCGAGGTCTGGCAAGAAGAGCTGGATGCAATCGTGAAAAGCGGTGCAGCTGACGCGGAGCTAAAGGCTATGCACAGGCTTTGGCCAAAGGAAGAGCCCAGTCGTCCAAATACCGCGACGCCGGTATCGCCACGTCGTGGTCTGGACGGTAGTTTCGGAACCGAGCTCCCGAACTCGAGCATAGAAAAGAGTCCAGAGAACGCCAAGCTATACCAGAAATATTCAGTTATCTATCTGAATGCTAAAGAGGCGCAGCTCCTCAAACCGAGCCTTTTACCCTCTGAAACTCGCGGACGGAAACCGCTGGGCTCTATTCGCAAAGGCCGCCAAATTGGCATAGCTGTCGTACGCCAATTCAGTCGAACAGCCTGGGAAAAGCTGCACGGGCGCCAGATGTCCACAAGAGCCGTTCGAGCAAAGGTTGGTGCGTTCATGAACCAATCAGGCGATACTGCTACAGTGGACAATCAGTCAATGTGTGCAGCGTGCAAACTGGACGAGCAGCGTTCACCTGACGTCACCGATCTCGTCCTTGTCATTCATGGTATTGGCCAAAAGCTCTCCGAGCGAGTCGATAGCTACCATTTCACCCATGCAATCAATTCATTCCGCAGAGAAGTCGACGTCGAGATAGCTGACCAAGTCGCTAAAGGCATCCTTCGTCGCGAACATAGCGGAATCATGGTTCTACCAATTAATTGGCGACTCACTGTCAATTTCGATGATCAAGCGGCGTCCAAAGACAGACATGAAAACGACTTCCGTCTGAAAGATATCACGCCCGACTCACTGCCGGCGATCAGGAACCTGATTTCGGATGTGATGCTCGATATCCCCTATTATCTGTCCCATCACAAGGAGAAGATGACGGCAGCCGTGGTCAAAGAAGCCAATCGTGTGTACAGACTGTGGTGTCGCAATAACCCTGGATTCAACTTACACGGCAGTGTCCATCTGATCGCCCACAGCTTAGGCTCCGTCATGGCCATGGATATTTTGAGCAAACAGCCAACGACGATTTCCAAGCCAACGGATCTCAAGGCCTGGGGCCGCAACCCAAGTGACAGGACCTTCGAGTTCAACACGAGCTCACTCTTCAACTGTGGTAGCCCTTCAGGTTTCTTCCTGCTACTTAACAAGGCGAATCTCGTTCCTCGAAAAGGACGCAAAGCTGGGGAAGATGTAGGACGAGGAGTCGCTGGCGAAGCGTCGTACGGCTGTTTAGCTGTGAACAACGTATACAACATTGTTCACCGTAACGATCCGATTGCATACCAGCAGAACGCATGTGTCGATGCGGAGTATGCCAGGTCGTTGTTGCCAGCCTACATCCCGAGCACAAGTACTGGATTTCTGAAGAAGATTGGCAATGTGGTATGGTGGTCATCCTCCTCATCACAGTCTGCTACCTACCAGTCTACGAACACTCAGCAACGCCCCAACATTCAGCACCTGCCTGCAACTGTTGAGCTGGAAACTCATAATTTCACGCGCGAAGAAATTGCCGAAAAACGTATGTTCCTACTCAACGACAATGGGCAAATTGACTTCTTCCTCAACTCGGGAGGAATCCAGTATCTCGACATGATCGGCGCTCATAGCAGCTACTGGATCTCGCCGGACTTTGTAAGATTCCTGGTTATGGAGCTTGGAAGAGAACCAGGGAAGAAGAAGACGTTACCTGTTTTACGAGCACAGAAGAGAAGAGAATGGAAGAGCGGCAGTATTGGCTGATGTAGTGGGCGCAAGTGCATCACAAGTATAAGGATAAGGGTGAGCACTTTTGGCGTGTTCTGCTTTACACATTGATACCCCTAGAAGCGTTGATGCTGTATGATTATGGTTTATGAGCTACGAAATTGACGAATAGACGTGCTCTAGATGAGAGCCTTGACACCCAAATACGGGAATGAGAACAAATCTTGCGAGAGACTGATTTCAGGCAAGATGAAACTGCGATTCTGATACCCCTCACCTCTATCACAACATGGCCATGCTAATGTAACACGAAGAAGATGTCTGAAATTGCACATGCCACCTGTAAGCATTCACTGTGCCAGCGTAGCTGTTAATCTCGGTCGGAAGAAAAGGTAATAAAAAGCTTCGTCACAATGTATGCTCTTTCTTGCCTTTGATCCTCCAAACGCAAACGAGCGCAGTGCCACGGGGATGCGGAGCTCCATTCCCTCTCTCCCACTCTGCCTTTAACTGCCTAAATCTTGTGGCTTCCTACTTCTTCTCCTTCTCCCGCTATTACTTCGGTTGGTTCTCGTTGGTTGAGTGGGAAGGGATCTCATTTCCTGGGATTGGGGCATTAAGGAAGTTTCTCAGTTGGGTCGAGGATGGGGTCGAGGTCGCTGGGTGACGGAGTGGGGATGCTGAGGTATTCAGGAGGGTCAAGGAGGTAGGTGAGCCCTCTGGCTAGCTCTGAGGACTTGTCCGGAGGAGGAGGAGGAGGAGGATGTGGAGAGCTGGCTGCGAGTTCTGGGCTTGAGGCTTGATCGGGGATTGATGGATAGGGAGTGGCGCTGCTGTTTGTGAGGCTTGATTGGGGGTCGATGACCAGTTGGATGGCAATTTTCGTTCCTTGCAGGAGAGAAAGGTGAGCTGGTTGCGGCTTGTAGGGTGTTTAAGGCCAGAAGGATGCTGGCTGTGGGAGACGCATTTTGTACGATGAGAAAAAGTCTTCTGTTTGAATGATTTCGGGATTGCTAGTTGAAGGACGTAAAATTGAAGAGGAAGAAGAAACAAAAACTGGCAAAAGATATCAAATTCTGAGGTGTTTAGGACTTGAAGAGACGGTCCACGTCAAGTCCTTGGGACAAAAGCAGAGCGGCCTCTCAAGTCTTCGACGCACTAAGCACTTAAAAAGACTTTGGTCCATGGTTGACGAGTCTATCCAAGGGTAAGTCCCGAGTTTGTGGTTTGACTTCAGTTCTCAGAGCGGTCAGACTATTGTCGATTGATTTGTGACCACAATTTTTGACTCCCTTAATCGCAAGTTATTCCTTTGCTACATACGAAGTTAAGGTGTCCTGACAACGCTTTGCTTTAGCCCTTAATGCTCCTCGTTGGCTGCCGCAACGTGTGCCACGAAGGCGTACTACGCCCTCCGTCCTGTCTGATTTGTTCTCTTTTCTGTATGTCCCTCGATAATCATGAGGTAGCGAAAGAAGATTCTGACCACCTCGAGTTAGCCATTCATCCTTGAGAAAGACATTATCAAACGACCTCGGCTCGAGCGAAACTATAGAAGAAGAGTTAGAAGGGAGAGTAAAATTCCCCCTATCTGCCTCTAGGCGCTGACTGTCCCTAGCGAAGTGTAGGTTATGGAGGACTGTGTTAAGCTCGACTTTTTGGATTAGATCTCCCGTCGCTGGGTTCCAAAGCCTGACCGTCTTGTCGAATGATGCCGATGCTAGCAGCTGGCCGTCGGGACAGAATGCGACGGCCATGACCACTTCACTGTGCCCTTTGAGCGTCTGGGCCAGCTCACCCGTAGCTGGGTTCCACAGCCTGATCGTGTTATCGGCCGACCCTGATGCTAGCAGTAGGCCGTCAGGAGAGAATGCAGTAGCTCAAGCCGCATCTAGATCAGCTCCCCCATTGCTAGGTTCCGTAGCCTGACCGTATCGTCAGCCAACGCCAATGCTAGCAGCCGACCGTCAAGACAGAATGCGACGGCCATGTCCCAGTTGTTGTGCCCTTCAAGTCCCTGGATCAGCCCTCCCGTCGCTGAGTTCCACAGCTTGACTGTCTTGTCGTCCGACCCTGATGCTAACAGCCGGCCGTCAGGAGAGAATGCGACGGTTTCGACACTGTTGCTGTGCCTTTTAAGTCTCTGGACCAGCTTGTTGCGTACAGGCCGCGTTTCAGTGGCGATTCGCAGGCTCGTACGCCTCAGCTGGAGAGGCTCAGCTGAGCAGGGACCAGCTATATCGTATGAGACAGGTACTCGATCGACAGGATTTTCTTATGTCTATAAGTATCAGCTCGCTACCCTCATAGAATAGATAGATAAGCAGTGCTACCACAACCAGTGTATGCATACCTGTCTGCTGCGCGCAACAGCTGAGGGTAAACTCAATCTTGCCATTGTGCTGATTGAGCCGTGTAATAGCCACGATAAGAGCTAAGGAGAGATGTTTTATCGGAGTGATACTGATAGGAAGGTTCGTGATTCAGCTAGTTGAAAACGCGTCACCAACTCAGCTGGTGACGACGCCAGGCAGAGCTGGCCGAATATCTAAGAGATACAAGGAAGTTGGTATTCCTGCCATCTAGATAGAAGCAGTCGGATCAATGCATTCATTGCACTGGATAGGTGATCGGCGATGTAGGCTAAGCACAATGTTGCTTCTCTTTCGAAGCTTGCCGCTTAGCGCCGAGAGATCTACATTACAGTTAGCCCAAGCCAGTCCTGGCCAGCGCTCGCGTCCCATCTACGCGTCACTGATCGGGGCGGAGCACGGTATCACGCCTACCTCTCTACCTAATGGCCCCTCCGTTTCGCCTATGTCCCCTCTTGGTAGCTGTCGGCGAGCCAGTCTGTAAACATTGCTGGCACGATAACCTTCGCCAATCAACTAACATATCTAGCGCAAACTTCAAATCCCCGGCCGACCGATGCAGAGGGTCCATGCCGTCTTTGTTCTCGAGTTTCATATGTGGCCAGTCAAGTAAAAGTTTCATTCATGCCTCCAACCTGATAGTGTCTAAACAGGTCCTTTAGCGCGAGTACTCCGCCGGCTTAAGGAGCTGCTCTACATCCTTGTACCCGCTACTAGCCGCCAGGTCTCCCACCGTATTACCATCGTCGTCTTTCGCATTGATGTTGGCCCCCTCCGCAAGCAGCAACTCTACCACCGCCTTGCGTCCGTACTCGGCTGCCTGATGTAGTGCCGTCCTTGTATAGTGGTCCTCCGCCTCGATCTTAGCCCCCCTATTAAGCAGCAGCTCTACCACCTCCTTCCCCCCGTTCCCAGCTGCCCGATGCAGCGCCGTCTCACCATCTTCGTCCTTCGTCTCGATGTCGGCCCCGTTCGCAAGCAGCATCTCTACCACCGCCGTACATCTGTTCTCGGCTGCCTGATGTAGTGCCGTCCTTTCGTAGTTGTCCTTCGCCTCGATCTTAGCCCCCCTATTAAGCAGCAAGTCTACCACCGCCTCCCTCCCGTTCGCAGCTGCACGATGCAGCGCCGTCTCACTATCGTTGTCTTTCGCCTCGATGTAGGCCCCCTCATTAAGTAGTAGATCTACCACCGCCTTCTCCCCGTGCTCTGCTGCCCGATGCAGCGCCGTCTCACCGTCTTCGTCCTTCGCCTCGATCTCAGCCCCACCTTTAAGCAGCAGCCTGACCACCGCCTCGCGCCCCTTCTTGGCTGCCCGATGCAGCGCCGTCTTTTCATGGATATCCCTCGCCTCGACGTCAGCTCCCCTCTCAAGTAGCAGCTCTACCACCTCCACGTGCCCGATCTCGGCTGCTTGATGCAGCGCTGTCTCTTCATTCCCGTCCTTCGCGTCGATATTAGCCCCTTCCCTGAGCAGCAGCTCTATCACCTCTTTGTGTTTGTCCGCTTCGACGTCAGCCACTACCTCGTGCACGTTACTAGCCGCTCGATGCAGCGCCGTCCTTCCATAGATGTTCTTCGCGTCCAAGTCAGCGTCGTAGTCTAGCAGCAGCTTTACCACCGCCTTGTGCCCGTTCCTGGCCGCCCAATGCAGCGGCGTGTTTCTGTCGTTGTCCTTCGCGTCGAAGTTAGCTTCCTTTTTCAGCAGTAGCATCGTCACGGCCCTTTTCCCTTGAATAGCCGCATGATGCAGCGCCGTCCATTCATAGATGTTCTTCGCCTCGACGTCAGCTTTATATTCTAGCAGCAGCTCTACCACCTCTTTGTGCCCCTTCCAGGCTGCCTGATGCAGCGCCGTGTTTCCGTTGTTGTCCGCCGCTCCGACTTCAGCCCCATTTCTCAACAGCAGCCACGCGACGGCCTCTTTCCCGTTCTCGGCCGCCTGATACAGCGCCGTCGTTTTATAGATGTCTTTCGCCTTGACGTCAGCCCCCTTTCTCACCAGCAGTCGCACCTCGGCCTCGTGCCCTTCCTTGGCCGCCAGGTGCAGCGCCGTCTTTCCTTCGTTGTCCCTTGCCTTGACGTTAGCCCTCTGTTTTATGAGTAGCCGTATGACATCTCTGTGCCCGTTCTCGGCCATCTGGTGCAGCGCCGTCCTTCCGTCCTTGTCCTTCGCCCTGACGGTATCTCTCTCCCGCAGGAGCCGCTGCACCTCTTTCGTGTCCCTCCTCTCCGCCGCCAATAATAACGGCAGCTTTGGACGTGTTGCTGGCTCTCCAGCTGCGGTCCCGGCTTGTTCTGACGGTTTCCGCGGCTGTTCGGGATATTCTTTCTCCTCTACGTCAGGAATTCTGCGGCGTCTCCACCGCTGAAGAGCATACTTCGACCACCGAAGAGTGTTCTCCAACCATCGAAGTGTTTCCTTCAACCGCCTTTTAAGCGAACTGCGGACACCAAAAGTATCAGAGGCCAGCAACAATAAAATGCTCATTGAAATTGTGGAAACCCAATAAATCCAAAAGCGATTGGATTTGAGGAACGGCTCGTTATCATTCTCCCAGTTGAAGATCGGTAGTGTGAAGAATATCTTTGAATAACTAGTCAGCAGGTGGACTATACAGTCCTGTCTGAAACTTGACGAATACTCACTGCTATAAAAGTCGCAGGTAGGAAAGCCAATGTCAAAACGGAGATAGGCTTCATAGACGAACTATCCCCCCCAGTATTGATTATAGCCTTAAGAGCTACCGCATATAGAAGTTTGTCGATCTTGTTCAGCGAACGCTCAATCTCATATTGTCGATTCCCTGCGATATATTTGGGATGCAGGCTTGGCTTGGAATGCCCCTTTGGCTCGCTGTCTGCTTTGACGTGATCATCTGACTCGATACGATTGAGTAGATGTAGGATGTACTGGGTGCCTGAGCGTAAATTTTCCAGGCGCAACCTCGCATGGCTCATCTCTTCGTGGAACTTGTCATACTCCTCTACACTAAGATTTGCTTTGTTACTTTCCCCGCTAGAAGGGTCTTTTTGGGTTTCCACACGAAGAATTGCTCTTGAGATTTTTTCGGCACTGTCGTTCAGGAGCATCGAAATAAGCTCTGTGATAATGGCCAAGTGACTCAATGCTTCTTGGGACTTGGACGGTTCCGCAACTGTCTTGATCATATTGAGCTCGCTCCTTGACAACCCTTGAACTATGGCCCGTAGCAGTACCGTCGCGTCGTTTGACTTCTTGACTGAAAATGCAACAGCAAGATTTTGATGGAAATCTTCATGGAAACAAGTTTTCAAAACGAAGCCTGTGAACAAGCGAATCAACGGCTATTTCGACATGATGTCAAGGGGACTATCTTACCGCACCAATCACTAGATGTGTCTTTAGTAAAGCTTCTGAATATTGGCGTCTCTTCACCTATCTCTCGAAGATATGATGGTGGGAGATGAAGAGCGCTCGAGACAGTTTCTAAGGCTGACTCTGGGACAAGAGCATCGCCGGGTCCCTCGCATAGTCTTGAAGTGTTAGATCTTAGCTAACTTCTCCGAATGGAATGATTGTGATGGAAATGATTCCATGGACTTACATGAGAATGAGCTTCCTTTTTTCAAGTTTCCTATCACTCTCGAGTTCGTAGCATAACTGTCTTTCGTTGAGTGTGCGCTTCTTACTGCCATCGATCGGTGTTTGGTAGAAAAGTTCATAACGTCTCTGGGACAGTTTCTCTCGTCTTTGGGACAACTTCTCTTCATGCCAAGCCTGGGGATTCAGGTATTTTTGAGTCCAAGGTCTGAGTCCCTTTTGGTGATCAAGTAGCGCAGACATGGCAACTGCCATTACCAGGTCAAAGTATGCTGTGTGTCTGATGAGTACTCCACAGGTAGTTTGGAAAACGTAGGTAGAATCTGGCGCTTTCGATGAGAATAATTGTGGATTCTTGGCTGAGATATGGATCACATGTCGAAGTCGAGAGATAACGTCACTGACAACAACTTTACACGGACGCCAAGTTTACACAACCCCCCGGAGAGTGCCTAAACTTCTTAACTGGAAGTAGCTTCTAGGCGGCTTCAGAGAACTTTCATAATTGCGCAACCGACAATGCTCTCTGGCAATCGAAGCCTAGATTAACAGAAAGCTCTATTCATTGCAGTTACTTTGATACCAATTTTGATCACTATCCAGCATTGATGATGGTGAAATATGTCCAAAAAATGGGTTGTTGCTTGTGTGTGTAAACTTGGCGTCCGTGTAAAGTTGCTGTCAGTGACGTTAGCTGATAAGGGCTAGAGATTCGCAAAGCTGAAAGGTGCAGGTTAGAAACGAAAAAGAAATCCTTGTCAAATTCACTAAAAATTGACAAATTGAGCTTGGAAGTCCGACGCTATGACACCTGCGCTTTGAACAGAAACAGAAATTCGTTATCAGCTTCGTGTAACACTTGAACTGATTGAGGTTGGGAAGTCAGCGCCATCCTATCTTCTGTCCTCTTCAGCAAGCGGAGTGATTGAGTTGCTACGTTGGCCAATAGGCAACTGACACGCCCGCGGGGGCTAATCTGGACACCTTCACACCCTTCCCTTCGCGATAAACCCTTCAGGCAGGGCTAGATCGCCGTTTTTCAGCCCCCGGGCCCTCGCCTTGTAGCTGGTCGCGCTATAAGGCTCTGCGAAAACGGTTTTGCGGCGCCGGTGCGGGGCACGCCCAATCAAGCACATTCCGCATGTTGAGCGTCCCTAGGCACAGTAACGTTAGCGTCGACGAGGCCACTGCTGGACCCAGTGCCTTAGGCAGTTCGGAGTCCGCACGGATGAATCATCCGAATCATGCGAAGTAGGGGAGCCGCCTCACCTTCAGTGACTAGAAGCCTACCCTAGTAGATATAGTATTACTGACATAGACTATGGACGCAAGAATAGAATAAGAGTAGCTGCTCCACTTCAGTAGAAGCTTTTCAAAAAACGGTTGATGAGCCTAGGTTGTCAAAAGAGGATTTGGAGCCTGGCCCTTCCAGTGACACCTCTTCCGCAAGATTCAACAACCGTCGATTGCTGAGACATTCGTTGGCGCATCACTCTAGAACTTCGACACCATTCCTACAGTATTATCTCCCTAATTGATCGTTGCATGCGACGCAAACTCTCCGCAACCAGTCAAGTCCCCCGTTCTGCCAGTAGCATTGCCGTGCACAAGAGGCTTACAATTCTACGTCCAACCTCCTCTGCCTAGGCATGGAGCCCTTCTTCCCTCAGAATGTCTCCGAGCACCCACATGCAAGAAGTGTACATTATGCTTCAGGCCTCTGCATCTGTGCACCTCAGAATAAAGCCCCAGTTTCCAGGCCAGACTCCTAGTCGGCTCTAACACTCAAGCATTAGAACCCTACTGACCTTGAGACAGGCTCCGGCATGGAAGAGTTTGCCGTTTCGACGCGGTATCGACTGACTCAGGACAATGACGCAGCAGAGCCTCCAAATTACCAAAGATGAGACTAGTCCTACCCTCTTCGATAACCTGCCACTCGAATCTTGAGCATCTCCTTTCCAGCGTTCGCGCCAATATACAATGTCGAAAATGGACTGGCTTTGTCCCGACGGCCTTGTAGGTTCAATGTATCGTTTGGCAATGTCATTCCACCCTCTGCAGCAAGCTTCCGTGAAGTTGCACTGCCAAAGCTATTCACAAAGAACTCACTAGGACATACATTATGCATAACTCGGTCCGCAAATGATTGCGTCTTGCAGAAATGGTAATTTCTGGAAGGTGGTCCTGGTTGAAGTGCTCAACTCACAACTAAACAAAAGCCATGATCAGCCATATCCGACCATACCTCCTGTCCATCTTCAAAGCGACCCTTGACACAGTCTACCTTCCGGCGTTCCTAAGTGCCTATGTTCCGATCCACCACGACTTTCTTCATGCTCTTCCTCTCCACCATCCTCCTCACCCACGCTGCGACTTCTAGAACTGCCTCCCCAGATCCAGACTCTCAGTTCCAAAAGTAGCCTGCAAATTCTGCACGCATACCACGAACACGAGATCCGCCGCGCTGCACTTCCCACCCACAAGCCACTTGTTCCCCATGAGCGACTACTCCAGCACACGCAGCCCGGGCATCGATTCTGCGACGAAGTGAGCAGGCACTTCTGGATTGGCGGAGAGCAGGGCCTTGAAATGTTGTCTGGAAGAAGAACCATTGTCGGAGGGTCGCACAGTCCAGGTTGGAAGGGAAAAGACAGCATGTAGGCAGTGTCGTAGGTTTCGAGGAGGTACTCAATGATGGCGCCCGATTTGTGGTTGTCAGATGTAATTTTGCAGCAAGTAGAGTGAAATGCTAGAGAAGGCTTCTAATGAACTAACAGGGAGCTGTGGTTGTTCGACCGCTGTCGCGTACAGCTCCGGGGCTTTCGACATCAACACGAGGGAACATCCAAGAGATGCCCCTTGGGTGAATCTATTTCAAGCGAAGAACGAACTCTGGTCAATCAAGCGGTTCTTGTTCGGAGATACAAGCTTACTAGTCTTTAGGAGCATGTGTAAACAAGGCAGGTGATAAGGCAAAGAAGTTGTAGATTGAAACATCGTATTGGCGTTGAACAGCGATACCAACTTGCCAAAATGGTCAGAATTTTGACGAGCGAAAAAGTGGACTTTTGAATTCTGGGAGGAAGGAGTCGTTGGTGCCGAAAAAGAAGCAAAATCTGCCTCGAGCTCACCTTAGCCTTCACTCTCCTTAATGGTCCCAAATAGCTCCCCTCTTTGTAGACTATGTGGTGAGGGAAGAGGGAGCGAGCACAGAAAGGGATTTGAGGAAGGATGTTGAGATAATTGGTGTGTCCGTACTCTTTGCATTCCTCTTAGATAATCCACGGGATGAATCTCGCTGTCCTCAAATGCCAATTCTCCCACTCCTTGCCAAACTTCTCCTTCAACATCTTCTCTTCATCCCTCACTCTCAAAGCTAGTGCTACCACCGCTAAAATACCTAAAATGGAATATATGACCCGTCCCCAGCCCTCAATCCTCTCCATTCTATGGTCAGAAATCCAGCAACCGAGACCCCCATCCCAGCGTGCGAAGAGCGCCAAGTTCGCCCCCAAGACAATAAACTGGCCTGAATAACTAGGATGTTGCATGTACTTATATAAGCCCGTCGTGATGAGCTTGTCTGGCTCAGCAAGTTGAAATGTGAAGTTCCGTCCTAGGCCGGTGTAGGCAGCAAGGCGGAGCGGCGCCCCAAGAAATATTATCAGTGCTAGGCAGACGCTTGGGTAGGTCGTCCACGTGAAGAGAACAGGGTTAAGATGTGATGGATTAGGACAGAGTGTCATGGACGCGTATGAGCTTGTAGACGGGAAGGTAAGGGCGAGAAAGGCGTGATATATGCAAAGACAGAGGACATTGAGGCGACGAAGAGCTAAGGGATTGGAGCCGAAGATGCGGCTGATTCGGTCACCAGCGTGCGGATTGGAGGGTTTCGGGTTCGGAGGGGTGACGCAGAAGTACGTTAGGTATGCGGAGAGGAGGATTGTTAGGCAGAGGCAGGTGGCGGAGATGTTGGCCATGATTGATGAAGGCGAACGCAATGGTAAATGGACGGAATGAATTCTGGATAGTGACCTGAGGTGAGTGGGTCCATATATCTTCCCCGAAAAGCTGCTGCCTGGATGTGTCTCCGTATTCCCGTGACGGGATGAGTGAAAGATATTCTGCCACAGTAAAAATCACCGTTTAAACGTCGACAGTGAGAAATGTTATCGACATTGGGTATGGCAGGGATTGGCGTATTCGAATCTTCACGTTGAACAAGATAAACTCGGAGTGAAGGACCTCGCAAGCCTGCACACTTTCAGGGCGGCGTGACTCTAGGACCAAAGCAGAGTGACCTCAGGCCAGATTTTATTGGTCTTGGGCGGTCAGGCGGACCTCGAGTGGTTTCCAGTACTCTTACGTGAAGAAGTCAGTGGGAAGCGTGTGAGAGCAGCGAGATGCCCGTTGTATCAAATTGTGAACATGCAAGTTCGCCGAAGTATTAGTGCAGGGACGCGCTTTGGCTTAGTCATCTCACATCCTTTTGCTGCAAGAATATGATACTTCGTTCTCTAAGCTCTTAGTTTTTCCAACACGTCCATTTGGGGACTCAACAGCCAGAGACGATACAACCTCGTCGGTAATGCCGGCTTGTCCTCGAGCAATGCGGAAGGTCTGAACTTGCAAATCTCGCCTCGCAAGGCCAAAATACAGCATTCGGGGGCGGATGAGATAAGGGCGCTGGCGGTGGCGTCGTACTAACTGCAAATTACCCTTGCATGACCTCTTCAATCTGTCGTCACCCACCAAGGGCCAACATTGTCCTGATTGTCTAGTTTCTGGTATCTTACCTAGGAAGAGCTAATTCACGATGAACTTCGCCTTGTCCCTCATGCCCATGGTATTCCTACCTCTCTTACAGGACTTCGTTGCGGGACAGTCCACTAGCTACGTGGACTCATTCCAAGGTTACTATATCTCCGGAACCTCGAGTACGTCTCGAATCGCTCTTCCTCCTGAGGCGATTGGTATCACCGGTGCTGATTGAACCTGACAGCCAGTCGTATTAATTGCCTCACCGGCAGCACCTTCATCTCATCAGGGACATTCGCAACCTGCTGCGCTGCCACGGACACCAAATGCGGCTTCGCTACAACATGCATTGGCGACACAATCTTTTACGATCAGACCGGCGTGACGGCGAACTGGTGATTCCCAACTCTTTCAAGGCTCTGCAAGGGCTTCGAGGCTGACCGGGAGTTCTGAAAAGCGCCACCCTAAATTGCTATACGATGTCAGTTTTCTCGACATCACCTCAAGCTGGTCAGCCTCTCACGAATATATTTTGCGGTGCCAATTGGCAAGCGGAGACAATCTATTTATCGTTGCCCACCTCAGCCAGCGCATCAGGTATTTAATTGTTCCTCTGCAGATATAGAAGAGATCGTTGCTAATTCAATGGACTCGAACAGCTTCGCCGGCCGCAGCCTCGTCATCGAGCACACCGACTCCCACTAGTATCTCGACCGTGTCACCGACTTCTTCCTCTACAATTACTTCCAACCCCATCCCATCACCAAACAGGGCATGGATTGCGGGGGCTGTTATCGGACCCATTGCCGCAATCGCTCTGAGCATCGGGGTCTTCTGGTGCGGAAGACGGATTGAAAACGCGAGGCACGCACCAACTCCACAAACACACGGGCAATATCAGGTTCCTCCGGAACAGTACCGACACATGCCCATAACTCATTCCAGCTATAGCCCTACGTCGGGTTTGGCAGAGCCAAGCCCCCCCATCATGCAGCAGGAGAATCCGGCCGAGTTGGGCACAGGGTGACCGATAATCAATCAAGAAGCAAGCAGACTGTAACGAATCTCCCCCACAGGGCCGGCGTGATCACGTGCGGCTACTCCACGGACCTTTGTTGTGGCCTATATTAACGGCGGCTATCACGTCGTAGCCTACTGATGCCTACTATAGCCTACTGATGCCTACTAGAGCCTACTGATACCTGCTGTAATCTCAGTAAGTACATGGTTACCTGTTTCTAGCGTGTTATCTGCCTGCGACTGCCTGGATAGGCATTATGTACTTAAGTCGCTCGTCATATCCGGGGAGGATAGAGAGCTCTTCGCGGAGCAACTCGTCTACCTAGTCTTGCCTACCCAGTCTTTGTCCTTGTCCACGCCCAGTCTTGTACCTTGTCGTTAGGCTTCGTATCTAGTCGTTCAATCCAAGTTCCTGTCCTTACCTTGCCCTACCCCGTTAAGTATTACCTGGTCACCCCCTTTCTATACGATTGCCCCCCTCGAGCCCGCCTCGAGTAGCTAGTCTTTGACCAGTGAACCGGAATCGTTACACAGACCCGCTTTTACGGATCTGGTCACGTGTCCACAGCTTGGCACTGGGCTTTAGCTACGTGCTATCATGGGCCAGTCATTACGCGTTGGAGGAAATTAGTGGTAAGGTAAACCCTTTCAATTTTCGAAAATACGCCTCTGGTATGAAGCGCATCTCTCCTGAAACGAAAGCTATGTGATGAAATTACATTTCTAGCGCGTTTGCCATCATACACGATTCTTTGCCTAACTAGCCCATCCCCTGCTCATCTCAACTGCCTTCGTCCAGCGCGCAAATCGACTTGCGCTTTCTTCTTTCGCGATCGTAGGCTGGAAAACCGTGCGGCCGTCCGTGTTGACACTCCTCAACTCCTCAATGCTTTCCCAGACGCCCAAAGCGAGTCCTGCGGCAATAGCAGCGCCAAGAGCGGTTGTTTCGCGCATCCTTGGCCGATTGACTGGAATCCCTATAAGAAGAATTGGGCTCCTAGGAGAAATATCCTAGGAGAAATGTCCTGGGAGATCATCAGCACCATTTGCAGCTGGCGAAAGTGACGTACTCTGAGTACGCACCTAGCCAAGACGCTCTTCATGCTCGCCCCTTCCCATCCGATCTTCCACGAGAATATTCTTAGGCTCAGACGTGACTTCTTGAGCCCCCAGAAGTTTGCACCTACGCGCCAGGAAAATCGCTTGCATCTAAGTCTCCGAAAATAGCTTCTACATTCAATCATGATGGCAATTTAACTTATCTACTGCCGAGTCTCAATGCCTGACATGGCTGAGTATTGAATAGTGGGAATTCCCTGTCGAATCTACCTGCCCCAAGTCGTTCCGTCTTACAAATGCACTGCGTATACTTGAAAGAAAATGAATGCGTCTCGCATGCGTCTGATGTGCTAGGCATGTGCATACCTGCCGGAAGTTGAGCGTCCGACAGCCTCAGCGGAATGCTTCATATCTTCCATATTGCGTGGCTTCGAGCCCGGATATTTCCTCTCGTACCTGAGACGTATCAGTGCCACTTTTCTAAACTCGACTTTATGATATTAAAGTCAGCTTTTCTGATATGCAAACGTTACAGAGATAACGGGGGTTCTAAGAGGACACTGCCGGGATCTCTTACATTCCACACTGTGAGCGTCGTGTCACGGGGAATTTGACCATGTTTTCGCCTAAAAGCGGCCAGGAATCTCTTCCATACCTGCCCGACGCTGCGTTGACTCGGTCTGGGGTCACCGTAGCCGCCAAATTATCTTTGCAAATTCCTTGAGCGTCTTAATGTCGTAGGCACTGCCAACAGCATCTATTCTCTCGCTCGCACAAAACCTAGTTGTAGCAGACGTCAGGCATCAGATGTGTCGCGTATGGCAGAGAAACTTACGCTGTCCAGAGCGCCATTGTAGCGTCGTATCTTCTCTCCGTCTCTGGGTCGAGCCTCTTGGACACTTTAGTGCCATCTATGCCCACTCTGTCTTCTGAGCCTTTTTCTCGAGCTCTACGGAGAAAGACTTCGGGAGGTTTTGCGGGCGTCATTAGATTATCGTTATCGGCTGCGGAGCAGCAAAGTGTAAAGCAACAAAGACAGTAGAAAGAGTTCAAAGACAGCGGAGATGATGAAGCCTTAGCTAACACCGGGGAGTAATGAAAGAGGAGTTTCGAGTCGAGGACGTTCGTCTGAATTTGTGCATTCCACAGGCGTGTACCTCATGGGCGTGTACCTCACAGGCATGCATCTCATGGGCGTGCATCTCATGGGCGTGTACCTTATAGGTGTGCACCTCATAGGCGTGTATCTCATGGGTGTGTACCTCATAAATGTGCATCTGACAGGCGTGCACCTTATGGGCGTGCATCCCACGGGCGTGCACCTCATGGGCGTGTACCTCACGGGCGTGTACTTCATGGGTTAGCCTACCCTGTGCCTTCACTTATAGATCAACCATGGCTCTGGGGAGGAATCCTCCCGATGCCTAGGCGCTCGAATGAGCCCGAGCACCCGAATGAGGTCAAGCACCCGAACGAGCCCCAAGCACCTGAATGTAGATAAATGCTCTTTGCCCAGCATCGTCTCACACCGCCCAAGCTCTTTAGAAGCGATCACAGACTAATAGAGCGGTAGTAGTGCAGTCCCCGACCCAGCACGTGATCAGAAGCGAAACTTGTCTAGGAGCAATTCGACCCTTCCTAGGAGCCTAGATGCTCCTGGGACCATTTAGGGTGTTCCCAGGACCGACTCAGCCTGTCCTAGGACAATTGAGGCCCTTCCTGGGAGCTTGGACTTCACGATAATGGCTTCCGTCGGACACAGCCTGAAAAGGGTTTATGAATAAACATAAAAGGAAGTATCTAGAGAAGGTAGCTGGAGAAAGACACAAAATAGCAGTGACTCTTGGAGAAAGCATTAGTGTACCATTATTATCCACAAGTTATACATTTGTCATTGCTTCTAGAGACCCAGTAAAGTAGAATCCGTAATCCATCACCGTCTCGAGACCTGGACGAAAATCCCAGAAAGGTTCCTAGGAGAAAAAGGTTCCTAGGAGAAAAAGGTTCCTAGGAGGAAAAGGTTCCTAGGAGAAAGATCCTAGGAGGGAAAGGATCCTAGGAGGAAAAGGTTCCTAGGAGAAAGATCCTAGGAGGGAAAGGTTCCTAGGAGGAAAAGGTTCCTAGGAGAAAGATCCTAGGAGGGAAAGGATCCTAGGAGGAAAAGGTTCCTAGGAGAAAGATCCTAGGAGGGAAAGGTTCTTAGGAGGAAAAGGTTCCTGGGAGAAAAAGGTTCCTGGGAGAAAAAGGGTTCCTAGGAGAAAAAGGGTTCCTAGGAGAAAAAGGTTCATCCTGGCCGGAACCCCCCTAGCAAGTCGCTGGAGAAATGGTGGCGCTAGAGAATGGTAGTCGCTGGAGAATGTAGTCGCTGGAGAATGGTAGTCGCTGGAGAATGGGAGGAGGCGCTGGAGAATGGGAGTCGCTGGAGAATGGAAGTCGCTGGAGAATAGGAGTCGCTAGAGAATTACGGCAAATGCATAGGAAATTGTATGGCAACACGTCCAATGTAGCTACAGACCTCTAGGCTACCTAGGGCCAATCGACGGAGTTTTACCCATCCTCTCACACTTGCCTATACTTAGCTGCGCCTGCGCACTTCCGCTTCAGGCGTGTCTCGGCCTGTCCAAAGGCAAGGTAGTCGCTGGAGAATGGGAGGCGCTGGAGAATGGGAGTCGCTGGAGAATGGAAGTCGCTGGAGAATGGAAGTCGCTGGAGAATAGAAGTCGCTGGAGAATGGGAGTCGCTGGAGAATGGCAGGCTGGTTGGCGCTGGAGACTGGGAGCGCTGGAGACTGGTAGCGCTGGAGACTATCATTCTCCAGCGCCTAGATTTCTCTGGCCCCTACTTTTCTCGAACCACTACATTTCTCCGGCCCCTACATATCTTTGGCCACTACTTTTCCTCTGGCACTCTACTTTTCTCGAGCCACTACCTCTCTCTGGCCCCTACATTTTAAGAGACTAGGAGTTTTGTACTGCATGGAATCTTATGGAAAGCTCCCTTAAAGTTCGTCAGTGGGCCACTGCCGAAGTCGAGTGCTACGTCACGCAGAATTCTACTACACGCCCGCGGGCAGACGATCATCTGCCCTCCGCACGCCGCCTGCGTCGTTGTGTATCTCGACCCTGCCTCGTCCTCCCCTCCGGCTCAGCATATAGCATGTCCAACGAGACATATCTTCCTCCGACATTCGCCATAGCATGGACGCCGATCCGCATCAGTGGCACCAGCAGAATGATGGCAATGGGCAATAGGAAGACTACAGCACGGGTTAGGCTCAGTATAACACCACACCGGTGTACGAGTATAAGGGCCTTATTAAGCTTCTAAGCTTTAGGAAACTGAATTCTATCACATGGGATACAATTCTCTTCCATAAAGAGGAACGAGAAATGGATTGAGCAGAGAGCATGTGTATCTGCTAGGGAATGCCCATTCAGGTCCCAGGAGTGCCCATTCGCCCCGGAACGTGGCCCGTTTTAGCTACGGAGGGGTAAGGTGCTAGAGCAGGCTCTCTCCTGGAGCTAGAACCTGGCATCCCCTAGAGTCCGAACAGGGCTCCTCTAGGCTAGACACGGGTGCCCTTTGAAGCAATTAGTCTGGGCCAGAATGGGACACTCTGAGCCTCAATGAGCACTCTCTGGAAACTAACAAACCCTCGAGACCCTGCACAGGCACTCTGTAGGGCCCGAATAGGCAACCCCACAAACCGACTGGGCATCGCCTGGGGCTTGAGTTGGTGCTCGACGTTCCAAGATCTGTTCTTCCTGGCAGTGACCCCATCTGGCTTGCCTAATCTTGGCAGATTGGCCCAGGACTCGCAGCAGCGAAGGCTCCCTTACAAGCCCCGGCCAGCCCTGGCAAGCTAGGACCAGGGAACCAGTTTCGGCTAACGGTCGTTACCTGTTGCGAGTAGGCCGCATTTCGGTTACTACTCGCCATTGCCTACTGAGGCATACTGGGGCCTAGCGATACCTACTGTGATCTTAGTAAGTATATGGTTACTTGTTTCTAGCGTGTTGTCTGCCTGCTACTGCCTGGACGGGCATTGGTTAAGATATATGTAACTTGTGAACGAGCTAGATCTACTTAAGAGTTGAACTACCTGCACGACCACTTCTGGCCTGCAGTCGCATCTACCTAGCACGCTATGATTTTATCGTGGACCATATCGGTTCTCATATGCTTCCACCTCGCCCACGCCCTCTAGATCAGTAATTTCGGCATTGATGAAAGAGATGCTTCGGAGACAAAATCTAGCATTCACCGCAGAAGCCTTAGAGATGCATTAATTGAACAACTTGGTCTCTCGACGCAAGATATGGGGCTACAGTTTCGCTTTGTAATTGCTACCATGCCTTGTATACCTCTGCCATCTCTTCATTCTCCAAATCTGCGCTCGCATTCCGATGACAGAGGGCCTCTTGATGAATTGCCCCCGTCGGCGCCGTAAGCAGACTGGGCCAAGGCCGGGTGGCCCGAGACGAATCGTATAATGACTCTTAGTACGCGCTCGTCTAAGCGAAGTCAGCTGTACTACTTTATTTCGTGAACCTTGGGATGGAGGAGACGGCAGCAAAGGCCAGTTTGTCAATATGTGGTTCTGGGCTGCGGCCTTGGTATGCCAAATTTCAGGAATTTCACAATATGAGCGGTATCAGAATTTGGGAGATAACATGTCGGTGAGATTTCCACAAGTATACGACTATCTTCTGTATGGTCGTCGGAGCCTGCCTCATCTACCAGTCTGAACCTCGGCCAGGTAAAATGATGCGGCCCCCACCGCTTTTCCATCAACCCTCTCCATCCCTTTCTTCCCTTTCACTTTCCTGCGCGGGCTCACGTCGTGCCTCAGGCCTCGGGGTGCTCCAGTAAGCCGGTCGGGCCCTAGTCCGCGCCAAAAGATACGACGTAGCCAGTGAGAGAAATGCCTCACCATGGTAGTCTTGAAGCCTCAAGGTAAGGAGGCACATTGGTGATCGGTCGAAATATCGATGTGTCATCGTCGGCTCAATGAAATGGCCAGATTCAGGCTCGGGCATGGTATTTGTGGAAGGAGAAATCGGGCAGTCTGTGAGCTGCGAGAAGCGGTGGTGTCTCGCGGAATCTCACAGACCTGGGATAATTAGAGGACATTTGATAAACCAGCTACCAAAGTACTCAAGTCAAGCTCATATCGCCGGTTAAGCAGCGCACCAAAACCACCAAAAACGAACGGATGACAGAAAGTAAGTTCACGAGAGACCAATCTTTCACTCAAACCACCACCATTTCAAGCAACAACCAACTTAGTGCTCATGTCTTCCCACCATGCTCCTCACAATCACAACCCTCATGATGTTTTGCCTCGCACTTTTCACAACCACTATGCTCATGCTCACACTCATGCTTATGCTTATGCTTATGCCCCTCTCTCTTCTCACACTCACACCGACATCCCCCCTTCCTCACCCCCTTCTCAACCGCAATCTCAAGCACCTCGCACCCCCGATAAAAGACACAAACCTTCCACCCCTTCTCACAAACCTCCCCCACCAACCTCTCCACCCCCACCTCCTTACACTCAAACATCCTCTCCCCCTTCTCAGTCTCCATCCTGAACCCCTTAAAACACCCACACCCATCAAAGCACACCTCCACAATCCTCCCACAGATTTTCTTCTCCCCACTACTCACTGGCTTGGGAGTGACACCACCATTAGGATCGGGGAGGATACTACCAGGGTCGCCACCCAGATCACCTACTCGGCCGGCGATGTCAGATAGGTAGCGCTTCCAGACCAGGTACCAGCGCGTGCTGGGGTCAACGGAGAGGTCGATGTAGCGGAGGATGGAGAGGAGGCGCTCTTCTGGGGGGAGGAGGGCGGGTTTTGTAGAGACAGGAATTTGGAGAGCGAATTGGCCGATGACGCGGCGCCATTGGAAGCCGATTATCTGTCATGGTAAGTGATTAGGGGATTTTTGGGACGGGGAAGAGGGAGGCTTACTTGGCCGTTCATGGTGACTATACTTGTGGTTGACGATGGTATTGCATCATCGGCTTGGATGGCTTGGAGTAAGGTCTGACCTTGCTTCTCGCCCTTGACCTTGATCTGTGGAGTATCTTCACGGGTTGGAGCATCATAACGTGCGAAGCCGTTTGTGAGTTGTTTGAAGATGACGCCGAATTCCTGGCCTTTGCGGATGCCGAGCGGGAGATCGAGGGACAAGAGTCCAACGAATGTCTCGTCGCTTGGAGGAGTGCGAGGTGGGAGAGGGATGTAGGTTACTCCGCCAGCAGGGGCCGAAATGGTGTTTGCATCCACAATGCTGAGTTTGTGCGTGAAATACATCTCGTTGGCGAGCTTGATGATGTCGCTGGCTTGCACGACGGGTAGATACACGTACACGTAGCTATCAGCGGGGAGGTCCGTACTCCATTGCAACATGATCTCGTCTGGCCTCTGCATAGCTGCAAATGACTGAGGAGTAGGTCGAACTTCGAACGGTTGGGAAACACGTCGAGATCCTGCAAGGCCTGGGTTTGGCACGTTGATGAAGTTCAAGTTTCTCTGAGCTAGGTGCGAGTCACTTCCACAAGTTGCGCCTAGAGGGATGTCAATCCCATCCATGGAGATTTCAGCAATCAAGCATTGATGCTGACTTCTGACGAGATCGAGGACAGGCACAATGTTCTGAGCTCCGGTGTATGGACCATCTGGAAAACTCGCTGTCGATGGACCAACAAGACGAGAAGGGTACATCGGTTCATCCGGTTGGTTAATGTCGAGCCAAGCGCCAAAATAGAGATACTTTACGGTCTTCGGACTTGCAGCAACATTGACCATCAAGTTTGGCGTGTCCACTGACTGAGAAGTCATGCTCGCATTGGGGTTGTTCAAGTTGACTCGTTTCGTGGCAAAGAATGGAACTGTTGCAATTTCGTCGCCTCCAACAGTCGTGGTTCCAAGTAGAGGGACCTTATATCCAGTCGGGCCTGCATTTCCCGGTGGGTAACTTCTGAACAAAGTGTTTGGGTTATAGGTTGCAACTTGGGCTCCAGGCCAAAGTCGGAAGAAGACACGAACATTTGAAGCAGCGGCAACATCCTGATACCGAACACGCGCGATGCAAAAGTTGTAAATTGGTGTTCCACCATTATCCGTTTGGCCTAGAGAGACATTGTCATCTCCGACGTCATTCAGGCTTTCGAATTGTGAGGTGGCAGTGGCAATATCTGTTGGAGTGGTGCCATTGAGTTTTCCCAACACAGTTGCGATGTAGTCCGTTGCCACATCGGCGGCAGTGCGAGTAGCAGATTTGGCGCCCATGGTGACGCCGAAAATTGAATTGGCATTCTCAAGGATTGTGAATGCTCGCAGATCCTGGCTGAAAACCCAAGATAGGTTATTCGTGCCTGCGGAATCTCCGTGGAGCATGTATGGATTTGGGCTTTGAGTGAAAGTAATCTCAGCTATAGCTGAGAATTGGACACCGTTCACCGTGAAAGTGGCAATAAGGTAGTCAGTCTCGGTGGGATTGACAAAACAAGCATCGGCATCTGCCTGGTTGTCAAAGACAGCGTTGTACATGTAAGTGAAAGTCTGAGGAGAATCAGGCAGCGAAAGATCTTCTGCTAGGACCGGTCCATAGCAGACAAATGTCAGACCTTTCTTTGTCGGGCTGACTGCGACCGTGGGCGATGTGGTGGGAGGTGTGGTGCTATTTCCAAGATCCGCTTTGGAGAGGAATCCTAGCTGGGTTGGGGTAAATCCTTCGACTGCTATCCCGAATGCTGGGCCAATGGTTGCAGCAGCACCATTGTTGTTCTGCAAGACCGCATTGACTTGGCCTTGGCTATAGGCTTCCATTTCCATGACAAACTCAATATCCTGCTGAACCACTTCCACAAGAGTAGGATCAGAGGGAATGCCATTGGCGATTACCCGGAGACTGTACTGCCCAGCTACCACGTTGTCAGGAATCTGGACAGTGGCTGTCTGAGTTGCGGTACTTGTTGCGACAGCCATGGATGAGAAGTCAAAAGTGCGGCAGTAGTACACAGTCGGGGTTGAACTCGTCGATGTCAACGTTACAATGGGGTAATTGGATGCGTTCCCCAGATCATCTCCATAGGCATTTGCACTAGTCAATCCGTTGAATTGAGTTCCTGTAAGGGTATATGAACGGCCGACTAGGACGGCTACAGGCGCGTCGGTGATGGTTGGCTGCCAAGCGGCCTGAAAGGCATTCTCGGGAGCGCTGACAGTGAGGAGGCTCATGTTAGAGTCTATACCAGATATGTTGGAGAGAAGAACCTCCCCAGAAGGCAACACAAGGAGACAGCAGTGCCAAGTATAGACCCCTGAAGATGCCGGAGTCGGAAATGGCTGTTGAGATAAAGTAGGCAAGGTGTTTGTTGTTGGGTCGTAAAGGTAGAAATTGGCGTTTGTGGAGAAAGAGTAGTAGTTTATGGTGCCATTGGAATTGGTTGTGGTCTGGAGTGATGGATCTCCAGCGCACATGAGGACTTTCCCATTGGGCAGGACGCAACAAGGGCCATCCGCGACTGTCTGGATGCTGCTATTTTGTAGATTCGGGTTTTTTGTGTAATTGCTGGGCCCGGTGTCAGGCCCTGCTGACCAAGGGTTTGTAGCTCCAAGCGTATACAGCGCGGTATGACCACTAGCCCCTATACAGAAGCATGACCCATTCAGTGGCAGGACAGCGGCAGGGCCCATCTCACTGCCCCATACCATGGCTGACGGTGTTGTGCCCGCGGAAATCCACTGGTCTGTTGAAGGTATGTACCTTTCAGTAGAGTTTGTCCCAGAATTCACATCCACTGTGAGCACGCTTCCATCAGTCAGGAGGGTCCACGTTTCTTCATCCGGTTTGGAATTTTTATAGCTAACCCCGCCTGGATTCGTGCCAAAGCCAGTACCAGCAATTGTCCAGGCCTCGCTGGGCGTCGATGCATTACCTTGAAACGCCAAGGGATCCCAGATGGCTGTTTGGTTTGTACTTCCATCTCCTCCCAACAGAACACGGCCATCGGCGAGCATACAAGCGCTCACATCTCCAGTGATGAAGGAAAAGTCTGGCGTCCCTGTAGGGGGGGCAAATTGTTGCCATTGTGGGTTTGGATCCGAGAGATCCAATATTTCGCCGTTATTGAAGTTACCAGTTTCGCTGCCGAAGACGAAGAATCGTCCATCTGGAAGCACGCCGGATGCGAACCACCTTCTCTCTGTCGACATGGTGTAGGTAGTGGAACTCCACTTGGCACCAGAGGTGCTATACAACCCAGTTGCAGGATCTGGGAAAAGGCGATACCAGGTCGGGTTTTGGTTCTGTTTGGCTAGAACTGACCCGTCTGTCATAAGGACCATGGTGCCAATTGTGATACCGGCCGGAGCCTTGAATGATGACCAAGCGTAAGACATTGCGGCTGATGTCTGGCACTGTAGTTTGAGTGGGTGTTGAGACTTGTTGGAGATCGAGGTTTGGTCAAAGATTCAATGATTCCTTGCACAACAAGTGCTTTCTTGACTTCGAGGTTTGGGTTGCCTGATCTCGGTATGCTGTTCAAAGCAATTGGGAACCAGGACTTAGACAAGTGAGAGCAGTAACAATAATTGAGGTAGTTTGAGACAATAGCAAGGCAAACAAACAATCGATAGAGAGCTAGATATTCAAGCAGACTCAAGTAAGTCGGTGAAAGGATTGCAGAAACGAACTGGAATCCAACTCCTCTTATCCCCCGCTCTCACATGCTCTAGAGTTGGTAGCCATGTGATCAGCCCTGTAAGGCTGAGGGGGCTTAACTCTGAGATGGTGTTGTCTCAGCTCGGCCCCATGCAGGATTTGAGCTTTGATTCGCGGGAATGTTGCCAGGCGTTCTGAGTGACTAGTCGCCATGATGCGTCCAAATGGTCTTCTTGGCCAATGAATGTGCCAAAGGATCGTGGAAGCGTTCCTATTGGGTGATCTCCTATTTGGTGGAATGTTGGCATGAGATACGAAAGGGTTGTTGGAAAGTGGAGATGAGAGAGAAAGGTGTCACTCAGGTGACGCCCACTTTTCAATGAGAATTGGTCCTCTTTTTCTTGCCAAGGCTTGCTAGGCAGAAATTGGTCCAGCGTCTTAACGCGAGGTCGAGAACGGAACTTTCCGAAGCCATGTCTCCTTCATCGGGGGAAACGATTTTGTAACACATCCTACACATACTCTCATCGCCAACCCCTAGCAATGCTACGTCTTCTACCACGAGCTATCCACAGACCTGGGCGTTTAAAGTGTTCCTTGCGAGGTTTCCACGATGACACAGCTACACTTGTAAATCTCGGCGCGAATGGACAACTCGTCACGACTCAGCATCCTATCACTATTGGTGATCCTCACGAAGCCTACGTGATAATTCCAGTTGAGGTCGGTCGTGTTTTTCAAGCTGTGGCTGCGACACACCAGAGCCCCGACTTCGGCGTTCGTAACTCGGAGATCAAGCGCCCTTTATGGTTTTTTCACGAGACGAAACATTTTGCCCACGGTATTGAAGGCCTATGCTCTCTATAAGAAGGTCACTGCTAACACTTCCCGTTCTGCAGAGTCGAATCCTAGCTTTCCGCGACTCGAAATCCCTCGAGACCTTCCCCGGCAATCTAGTGACAACAAAAGCCCAGCGACGTTATGGCTGGATGGCAAAATGCATGAGATTACATTGAATGGCACTCCTGACGGTTCTTCATTTCCAACCAATACATCCAGACTCCCGCTGATTCTTGTTAGAGGAATTTCACGAGATGGCCAGTGAGACTGCCAAAACGCTTGGACTGACTTTGGACAACCTTAAAGATATGTGAATAGTCTTCTAGGAAGCAGGCGCAAAAATACAAGGCGGCGAATCCTGCGGGTTCCTTATGGCGCCAGCAAAGCAGGTCGATGTAGGCTTAGTATCATCTCGAATTTAGTAGATAGACTGTCCTATACAACACTGTCACTGTCGCTAACAGGCCGTGTTTCGGTTGCCTGGGCCTGCCTAAGACTGCCAGCCTAATATGGCAACCATGCATTTAGTAATACATGGATGGGTGAATAGAACAGTTGAAGTACAAATAGTAACCCATGTGAGCAAGAGACGATACCAGCCAAGCCAACGGGAAGACTCAAATATCAGCTAGCTATGAAGCGGCAATCATGTCAACAGACCTTGCCTGGCTAAGCCTAGCTGGGGCAGTATCCTGTTCAGGACTTGGGTGTGGAAGAGGGACATCACGTCTAGAGTATATGGCAATGCTGATTGCAAGGTGTCTTCATGAATTGACGATAAGGAGTTCCCTGAGGACGTCCTCATGGTGCTCCTATACACCTATGGATGCTTGACGTGCTCAGGCTGCTCCCGGTGCTCAGGCCCTTGAGCACCCTAAGCACCGGAAGTTCTTCCATCTGGGCTAAATATCAGATGGCCGACTCGACGGCCGACTCCTGCCAAGCCCCCGGGCTTTTGCGCCCTAATCACTTCCAGCCTGACCGTCTATTTGTGCCTTGCCCATGACAAATCGGCAGCTCAGAGTCTCTTAGTACTCTTGTGCCGCATTCTTGTATTCCATGATTAACGTAGTCCACGCCGTAATCGGCTGCGCGGTAGATTGATAATAGTCGCCTAGTTGTTGAGCGGTCCACTGGTTGTTGATCAGCGCAAGGTGAGCGTCACGAAGGCCCAGATTGTTCGGCTCGCTTGGGTCAAAGGGTGTCTCTTGGAGCTTGTATCCGTTAATTTTGAGAAACATGTCGGCCGCAGCCATAGCTGTGCGTTTGTTGCCGTCCTGGAATGGGTGGTTTCTCATGATCTTGTCAGAGAGATTTGCCGCAAGTTGGAAGACATTATTTTGACTGCCGTAGTATTTTGCATTCATCGGACCGTTGACTGCTGATTCCAGCTGTTCAGGCTGGGTGGGATCATTCGGGCCGACATATACCCGGTGGAGGTGTCGTATTTGGGACGTAGTCAGAAAGCGGAAAGTCTTGGTTGCTGCTGTAGCCATCGTGTCCGTTGTTGGTCGATCGAATACTTACCACTTGTACACGGGTCGGAGGGGTATCTGAGCAAAGATTGAAATGGATAGAGACAAGGAAACAAGCTTCGGCGAGAGAGAGTCAAAATAGAGAGATAGAATCCGGGTCGTTAATCTTGTTGCAACACGACAAGGCATCTGACACTTATGCAGATGGCGGACAGCTGCTGTTCTACACTGTCCACCTCGTCCGATTGCTAGCGTAGGCTACCCAAAGGCTGGTGAAAGTTTAATACGGCGAATCGCTCAACGGCGATTGCTTGTTGGGCTCCACAATCAGTACCTGAATCAGCCAGCAATCGGACGAGGAGGACGGGTAAGGGCTGACTAAATTACTCCACAGTAGGCAACGAGATCCTGTAGGTCAAGGCGGACGATCTTTGCGAATGAGTCACAGTTGGTGCTGGAAAAGCTGGACCAGTCGCACGCTATGGAATAACGGTCTGCTTCTGGTAGGAGGTCCGTTTGAGGACTGAGGAATGATCTGCCGGCTATTTGTACTTGGCATGCCAAGGCTGTTCCCTACTCTAGAATCACAAAGTAGCGCCGCGGGTCCCCGTAAGGCTTCCAACTCACCCAGGAAGACCTTTACGCCGGAATTCATCACCCTGGATGCCTTGTAGCATGAATTTCGTATCCGGAATACGCCGATGGCAGGAAAAGTCATCTCAACTCCTTCCACATCCTTCAAATTCCTAACCACCGCCCAAATCCTGCGTCTCCACAGCCGGTACATCCGACCTGCCACACTCCCAACCCAACCTATACTTCTCGAATCCGCTGCTGAAGCCCCCCTGAACACACTCTCCTATGGCCCTCCCAGCCAACACTCTCTCTTCTATCTCGCCGCAAACCTTACCGAAAAAATTATGCTAAATCATGCGTATCAGGATGGGAATAAACGCACGGCGCTGCTAACGGCTGGGGCCTTCCTCCGGCTTAATGGATACAAGATGATTCCCAAAAAAGATGGATTGGAGATAGAAGGAAGAGGTATGATCAAGCTTGAAGATGCAATCGTGGGGGTTGTGGTGAAGAGATTGAATGTGGAGATGCTGAAGAAGTATTTTGAGGGAATCAGTAGGAAGGTTGGGGACTAAAGCAGAGTTCGTCATCGCGGACCACGCGGAAACAAGCCAGAGATTGGTATGAAGCTGGAGGATCTGAACACAAAGACTTTCACAGATGGGTTAGGAGATAGACCCGCGGAATACCCTGTTTGCGGGGCAGCGCGCTGGGCGGTGGCCGCCGCGAAGGGGGGTGATAAGGAGGTGATACGGCTGATGGTCGAATCTAAGGCAAACGTATGCGCACAGCAGAGAAGTAGTGGGGATATGAAGCATTATAGCGGACGGGGCGTCGACTTTTTATTTGATCACCGCCATATTGAGAAAGTCTGTAAAATGAGTTGGTCGGCAATTTGGGCATCCTCTACGCAGACTAGGGCAAGCAAAGCGAAGCAGAGCGGATATATTCGATAGCTTTGATCGGATTACTCTCCAACTTCGTCGACAAATCCAACGACTACAATCACTCTCATCGTTCGAAGGCGACCGAGGTGAGCACCGTTTGGGAAGCGACAGCCGGGTTGTCAGACATTTTCCGCGATGATGGGCTTAAAATGACAAGATCATATACAAATATACACCAAAAGCTGTTTATACAGCCCTGCAAAAGTGGTATTACCTTCCCATAGGTAACTGCCAGGTGCCTCCATACATGCGGTGAAATCGCCAGATCCAAATCAGAAGTACGGTCAGGGCGTCAATAGCCCTGTCGCGACCTTAGATAAGAAGCATGTTGAGATCGACCGTTACGCCGAAAGGCGGCCAATGATGCTCAACTCCAAGCTCTTGATCTCCGGCATTGTTCCGCGGCCAATTGGGTTTCTGAGTATGCTATCCGTTGACGGAAAGACCGAGAACCTTTCATCAATGAGCTACTTCCAAGCCGTTGACCATGATCCGCTAATGTTTATCGTCGGATTTTCTGCTCGAGCAAGAAGTCGAAAGGATGTGTCGTAATCTGAAAGAGACTGGCGAGTGCGTTATCAATGTGGTCTCGGAGAATATGATGGCAACGGTGAACGCCACTTCTGTCGATGCGCCTTACAGAGTCTCGGAATGGGCGATATCAGGGCTGTATCAAGCACCCTGTACAACAGTGAAGCCCGCAAGGATTCAGCAGCAGGAAGTAAAATTCACAAGAATTTGAGCGAGCATCTGCTAAGCGCTGTTGTAAGAAATCCGTTCCATTAGACTCCACGCCTAGCAAGAATCCAAACAACTTGTTAGGAGAAGATGCGGCACAGTCGAAGAGTACCGATCGCGCAGCACTCCAAGTTGGTGGCACTATCGAGGCAGCATCAACTATGTGACATTGCTGAATCCAGAATCTCATGAAGAACGAGTCGTTTCAGACTATCATGGCTTTTCAGATGTTTGGAAAGTCAGATACTGTTCTTCTTTGACGTATGGCAGAGACCGAATGAATAACTTCGATCCAATCATAGCCTTCTCTATCGCTAGAGTTAGTGTTTCAAGTGATGTCCTTTCATCATGATGCGGATTTCGCGATTTAACATCGAACGACAATAAAATTCCCGAGGATTGTAGAGAGAGGGGGGCTTTTGATGGTTGAATGGATGCAGTCAGCTTGCCCTCCTAGGACCGCATTTGCTAGCGTTCTTTTCGCCGTCTGCCAAGCATCGGGCATCTTCAATTCAAAGCATTGGGATTCTGCTCAATGGATTTTACAGTAAACTCACGCAAGTCGCACCCAGCGTGGAGCTACTCTCTGGTGCTGTTAATTCCGATTGGTAACACTTCACTTGAACCATGCGAGCTCTAATTCTCTGAACTCCCCAAAAGAGCATCCTTAACCGACCACCAGGTGCATGCGAACAGTTGCTTGTTGTACAACTTAATTACACCTTCCGCCGACCCTTCGCGCTGTTTGCTTGTACAATCCAAACACTCCTTTAGCTTGACACATATGGCGGCCATGGCTACCACACCGATCTGTCTAGGCGCCCTCGCCAGACCAAGCACATTCTCAAAGTCTTGCATACGATCGTTCTCTGCCATAGCGCCGCTGTACGCACCAAGGTCTGGAGCGAATCTATCAAAGGAAAAGGCAGCGAAAGAAAAGGCGAAGAAGAGGAAAAAGAAGTACACAATGTATAAGCAATATGATCTGAGGGAAGCAGAGCAGTTTACCTTGTGTGATGCTATGAGGTATGTCTTGAAATAGAGCTTATGAAATATTCCCATCTCATGGTTGTTCAGATATATTCGAGCCTTCGAAGTGGGGAGGCCGCCTATGGTACCTAAATACGAATGTCACATCAAGCTAAAAACGAAAAAGGATGGCCCAGTCATTCGGAGTCAAATGCGGCTGCCTCATTCCGTCAAAACAGATATCAAGATATGCGTCATATGTCCACCAGACTCACCTGCTGCACAACAAGCAAGAGAAGCAGGTGCGGTACTTGTTGGCGAAGAAGAAGTCTTCGAGGTGATCAAATCCGGCAAGTTTGACCTTGACCGATGCATTGCCCAGCCCTCAAGCCTACCGAAGATGAACCAAGCTGGACTGGGTCGAATATTGGGACCTCGAGGGCTGATGCCGAGTACCAAACTTGGCACTGTGGTTGATAATGTGGGAACGGCTATCAAAAACATGCTAGGAGGGAGTATGTACCGCGAGAGACAAGGTGTGGTGCGGATGGCTGTTGGTCAATTGGGGTTTACACCAGAACAATTACGAGACAATGTCAAGTCATTCGTTGGACAGATCAAGAAAGACGCGACGAACCTGAGCGATCAGGTAACAAAAGAGGTGTACGAGGTGGTGAGTTGCATCCACCCCACAAACATTTCTAGGATACTGACAAAGTCTTCAGGTTTTGAGCTCTACCAATTCGCCAGGTTTCACATTAAATGGCGAGTTCCGAACAGATGCATCGCCAACTGTGGAAGAGCTGTCCGGCTAAGTCGCTGGTCTGAGTCCTCAAGCAATGCGATGGCGTCTCTACATGCGGAATGAGATAACTTCAAGAGATTCGAAGTGTCTTTTGCATAGATTCTTTTCGACCTCAATCAGATCCTTTAAATTTGTCCATTTTCACATCAAGATGCTCCTTCAGATATCAGGAGCTGTCTCAGCTGCAAGAGACTCCGTGAAGAGCCCCCTTCTGTGGACTCCCCAAGTACTAGATCCGTCCCCTGTACTTGTTTCATTGTGGCCTCGATGTCCAGACGTAACGTTACCTGGATCTGATGAAGCCTTTCTTCTTGGGCCACAATGAAGGGATGCTCAGCGGCATGACGGCTTATGAGCACTTGGACCACGAGATACTGTTCGACAAGCCGCTCTAATCTGCGCACTCGTGGCCGATACTCATCTGCTGAATATTCTTCGTCACTGTCCTCGCTGAAGCTGTTGAAAGCTGCCTCATCGTCTGTGTTTCTGTCAGGTAGCCCATTATCGGATTTCCTCTGCATAGTCTCTCCAATCATCAAATGTCCCTCGAGATCCTCAATGCGTTCTGCGATCTCCAGTAACGCTCTGCCCAACATGATCTCCTGTTTTAGGCTTCTTTTATCCCCCAGAAGGGTTGCCACGTCATGTCGCCTGCTCTCGACCTTCGACCTGATCAAGCCCAATTCGCGCTGAAAGCCCAGAAGCCCAACTCGTACCTCTTCAACCTTCTCTTCACCACCACTGAGTGTACTTCCAAGAGAAAGAAAGTCCTGATAATTGTCATTGACGAGATCGAGTAGCTCTTTGTTTAGAGATTGACTAAGCGTTCGAAGCTCGTCCTGCAGGTCCTCCAGAGTCTGAAAGCGATTCGATAGGCTTGATAAAAACGTCGTAGGGTCGAAGTCTGAAGTGAGGAAAGACGACCGTGCCAGAGGTTTCGGAAAGGGTAGGGACGAGTCGCCTTCAAGGTCTGACCCAGAGTCGTCTGAACCGCCGAACTACTGTATCGTTAGCTGTTACCTGTGCCCGATGGGACGCTGACAGCTGACATAGAAACGACTACCCATCTCTAAAGCGACGTGGCCGAAGTAAGTGGCGTGGACTAATGCAGGTCATTGTCGTGTTCAGGCACACTGACATGCGAGGAGTAGGGCTACCTAAGCCACGCCATGCCGTAGAACAAGCGCAGTCAAGTCCAGTCAAGCGAAGGGGCTCTCTGCGCGGAAGACGTTTCCAGAAAAAAGGATTGTGGTGTCAGTGGCTCGAAATCCGATCAATCTCCGCATTTTATCGGGCTATGCCGAATCAATCTCAACACCACTAGCTGCTTGACAACGCATCATCTCCCTATGCCTCCCGCAACTGGATGAAACCAGGTTTGGCCAAATCTTGGAATTGATGCAAAACATCGTCAGAAAACACGCAACCTTGCAGTCGATCGAAGAAACATGCGCTCTAAGCGGCGGTTCCCCGGCTATCTGGAAGCACTGAAAACTTGACACGCTTTCGTGAGAAATAAGCCTTCTGCTTATAGGGCAAGGCCGCAACTACATACGAGCAACTGATGACCGGGACTGTCTGAGCAATGGACGCCCCGACGGACACGCCGGCCAGTCATTTCCGAGGACAATGGGCTTTTCTATCTACCCGGCGTTATCAGTATGGCAACCCTCGATCGTTGCCAGCTTCAAGCCAGACTCCACGGCGAGATATTACAGACTCTTCGCTATCCCAGCAGGTCCCCTCTACGCCGCAGTTCACTTTTCCCCGGTCAAATGCCTGGAGGCCTGGTGCTGCCAACTCCATTGGTACTCACACGCCCACACTCCCATCGCAACCCGTCATCGTCCCAATTCATTCCCAGGTCGCCTCTGCACACCAGAACCCCGCACCGCGTAAATCACGCCTTTTCCCCAGAATAATGGATAAAGATGAACTCCCACCCGTGTCAGACTTCAGCATCGAAGGCATAATGGCGGCAATAGAGCCGGAAATCGAGGGCACCATTGACGCCATTGCCGAAATCATGGGCAGAAGCCGACTCACACTGGCCAACGAGTATGAGAGCCATATGCCACCGCAAGGAGAGATCCGTGCCACAAGTCACCCTCCCCTTCTGCCCGTGCAGGAAGCCAGCTCAAGCAATGAGAGACTGGCGGCGGACGACGTCATTATAGTGCCAGAAGATGCGAGCGTGGTTGATGGGAGCCACGCCGGCTCTGCAGCTTATGGGTTGCTCGAGAGGTTGAGGGCAGCTCCCCGACCAAGGAGACAGCGTAGCGATGCTCCTGCCTCTTGGACGGCTGGCCCGTCTAACCCACCTGTTCGGACATTCTCTTCGCCAGCCGTCCTGTCAGACCAAGTCCCACCCCCTCCGCCCATCATCCCAGAACCTCCATCACAACTTGTTCGAACCTCTCGTACCCTACTTCGAACATCCGGTGGCATCAACCCACCCAGCCGTCCTTCAAGGACAACAAGTGCCGTAGTATCAGAGACGTACCTTCACGCAGGGGCGAATGGACGTCAGGCCTCAGACCCACCAATAGTTTCAGAGTCAGGGCGCAACTTCCCACTGTACAGCTACGATGAATCTGATCTATTCGAACATCCTCCCCCGACAGTCCCACGGCTTCGGTCTTTCCGAGCTAGAATGCAGAGCTTGAGACTAGTCAGCGAAATCCAGGGCCTGGCCTCTTGGCTCCGTCGACATGGAAGTGCGGATCACAACGATGACGCACAGACGAGGCTACGCGGAATTCTGAACCGGCACGGAGGCGCGGCCGGTATCGAAGAGGTAGAGGCAGAGATGAATATACATGGTGACGCAGATATATACGATTGAGGTTGAGTGGCTTTGGGTTATGGGACCCTGCTGGCGCCCATTGCAAGTCTATTGCACCATCGAATAAATACAGATAGGGCAGTTTTGGAGTTTGCCTTGTGATTCATTTGCGGTTTGATACCCAGAAGATATTGTCGCGACTGAAACAAGCCTCTCCGTCCGCGGTTACCGGTTCCTATGGCAAGCGACTCTGTCGTCTCCCCAAACCTGATATCCACCTACAAATTGATCACCTCAATCAAACCTCCCCATTTACGCTCAAAACGGAGAGTGCGATTTCCGAATTTTATTGGAACGACCACACTGTCTTCAGATGACTCTCACAGGCGCTGTCCTCTATCCTCTTCAATGACGGCTATGCGGAGATGGTCGGTCACCAAAATGGCTGTGGACATTTCGGGCTCAAGATCTTCACCAGATATGCAAGAAGCTGGCACATCGCACACCGAGCATGCCAGACTAGTGCATCGCCACTGGAATGTCTTTAGAAATTCGCTATCTATGGGTTAACTACATGCGTCTAAAGGCTCCTCCACGGTCTCACTTGGCTTCATTCGTCCTTGACATACCCATTGTGCACTCTTACTCCGTCGCCCGCTTGTTGCAGTTGTTGACTGGCATCGAGAAACCGTGGCCGGAGTCGATACCGTATATTGTGGCAGCAGTCCGAGCCAACAGAGTTGTGTGTGAGACGGCAGCTACTTAGGTACAAGGTGGAGCCTCTAGCGCAAAACGAAGTCGCTGTCCATCAAGCATAGATCATGCTCGCTTTTACTTGAATAGTTTGCCAGCCTTCGAAGCTTGGAAAATAAGCAGTGGATGGGTGCTTAGACATCGCTGACACTGCTCCGAGTGGCTGAGGTCGACTCAGTCTGGGAAGGACGACGGCCGTGAATGTGGGTTGAAACTGGTGGACTTGCTTTGGAAGATATGAGCCTAGTGGCGCGAAGAAAGACGTGCAGTGTAACCACAGACTGGACAATTCTTAGGTACAAAAGCGTTTCGTCGACTTGAACATGTCCCTTTGTATAGCAAAGCGAGGCGAGATGTAATGATAGCATATGCCAAAAGTACCTAATTCACCGATGATGTCTACACAGACGTTGGTAATGAATGTGACTCCTTCGTTTCCGGCCCCGTGATGGACAGAACGTAAGACGGCAGAGGCTGTGGCAGACGAGGCACACGTACGAAAGCTGAAGAAGCAGGACTCAAAACGCTAAAACAAGCGATCCTTAAAGAAGTTCAGGCTTCCCAGAATCTGCTTGTTAGAGACCCCTTGGCCTTTTTGCTTGCCCCTATTCTTATTGGTGTTGGTGTTGCTCTACGTGGGTGGTCCAGTCTGCACTGGAAAATGTCTTGAACCAGCAGCCTCTGGAAGGAAACGGGCATGTCCAAACGATCGTACCTCGGAGCCTCTCATCGATGCGAAGGCATCCGTGATCGCGAAAACTGTCAAGCTGGGCTAAGGCGATCTGCTCTTGATGGTGCTTTTCGACATGGGCAATCCAAATTGCACACTCGGATGCTACGAACGCGCAACCAGTGAATGGATAGGGACAGAAAAGAGTCATAGTGCTTCGGTGTCTGCTGTTGTTGGAAAGGTGTTCTTGTTCTTGGAGAGCTGAAGCCGGAAGGTGTTTCGTCTGCGAAGATATGGGTTGAGCTGTGTATTTTTCTAACTGACTTGATCCGCAGACCAACGTCGAGTTGAACGGTGGACGGCTTGTCTCTGGGGCAAATGGGGACGTCTTGGGGCAAAAGTCGACTATCCCAGGTCTTGCGGATTCGTGACAACCTCCTTTTAGGGCTCCTTCTCTTGCAGTCACCGAAGCCCTTGAGGCCTCCGTCGCTAGGTGGCAACGGCACTTCTACTAGTTAACGTGGATTCTTGATTTTGGGTGGACAGTGTGAACTGACTCTCTTCTTCTTGAGCCTATGTTTCATGCATGCACCACCGACCTGCCTAAGTTGCTTGGACGCAGATTTCTCAGCGTCAGATTTTGGACCCAGCTTTCTGGGTACAACAACGTTCATTGTTGTCAAGTCTAAGACAAGTGGACTAGGTGATGTCGGAGCTTGCGGGTCCGCGTCGGCCGTGATCTCCTTGGTGGCGGTGACAGAGCCACTCCTGGTGAGGTGATAGCGTCCACGAGGTCCAATGGCATTATGTCCTGCGGAAATTTGGGGAGAGAAATCCCAAGGCCTGAGAGCTGGAGTCAGCGCCACGTAACAGTCTGGGCCTGGTAGAGGCTCACATATATCATATCGTTCAGGTTTCAAAAATCCGGATATCGTGCTCTCTGTTCCAGGCAGGGATGTCTGCAGGATGCCATCAGATCACGTACGAGGATAAGGAATAAAATGAAGATGGACCATTGGAAAGAGGGCTGCTTCTGAGGCCAAGTGGTGGATATCATCCCGGGAAAGCGATCAATCAATGAGGAACAGAAAATTTACAGCAAGGAAAGACTGACCACTGAGTGGGAAGGGCTAGGTTCCCAAGTCAACTGAGGAAGATTGCCCTACAAGAACTATCAATGGACGTTCAAGCAAGGGAAGTATCACGAAAGCACGAACCGTTGAGTAGGAAGAGTAGCGTTGCCAAGCCGTCTGGTTATGGCGACTCTCGAAGGTATCGTCCTGGAACGAAAGCTCTGTAACTCGAGCCATATTGCAGCACCTTCACGTGTGTAGCTTGTTGAGGCTTCAAGGTTTTCCACGATGCAAGAATAGACAATTCTGCAAAATGTACGGCTTGAAAGCTCAGAAGATTGTAATCATAAGACGGAGAGTGATGAGCCCTTTAGAAGTGTGGTGATAAGAAGAGGATTATATATGACGGAACAGATCATGAGACGCCAGCAGTTCCAACACCTTTCTAGGATCCCGCCCCGCCCATTTGGATGTAGCCGGCGGACACCCTTTTTGGTTCTAGATCCAGTGAGGTGGGATAATCTCGTAGCATAGGATGATTGGCAACCTTGTACCTGAATCAAAGCCTGAGGCACTCATGCGTCCGGGCTTGCTGTCCTAATGCAAGAGCGGTGCACACTTTCGGACAAGCGCGCTACACCGTGCTTAACGCCCAATGTCATTAGCGCTGGCTGGCCCTCCTATTGCATGACAACCAGTGCTTCATGCCATCTCGACGTGGCACACTAATGCACCAGGGAGTACGTCCCATCACCATGTCTGTGGTCATTGGGGCCAGGGGAGGGCCTGTGTTCTAGCTACTCCCGAGGTACAAAATTCGGGGTTGCTGAGCGGACTTCTGAGCTCCAAGAGACTTGCGGCACCGGATACTGATTGCTCTAGATAGTGGCGTAACCCACAAATTTGAAGAATCAACTTGGTACTGGCATACCCAAGTCCGGAGAAGGGAGACATTTGAGATTGCAAAAAAACGAGGCGTATAGCGGATTTTGTTTAGTAGGCCTCCAATGTCATCACATTCTATAGTCGATAGCGCGATGGAAATCTATGTACTATCCGAACCATGTCTGTTCATGACCCTGCGCTGGTGTGAATGCATCCAAAGCCCAAACGCCTTGCTGAATGTCAAATACCGCCTCAATCTTAGCGTGGGGTCTTCGAGTCTTGCACTATCCTCGTCGCAAACCCTTCGAAGATAGGACAGAGCTTACACGCCCTATACCGCTCCACAAGCTCTTCCTCTATCCCACCCTCGTTCTCTGTAGCGCCTTGTCCGTTTTGAATCGAGTCCGTCCTCCTTCCCTCCACCAGCGACCCAAACTCAGTGTCTACTGGCACGCTACCGAGAAACTCGACGCCACATTCCTTCGCCATAACTTCGCCTCCGCCTTTGGAGAAGACGTTTGAAATCTCCCCACAGCACGGACACATGAACCCCGCCATGTTTTCCACCACACCCAACACCGGCACGCTCGTCTTGACGCAGAAATTCAGTTCCTTCCGCACGTCTGAGGTTGAGATGGCTTGTGGTGTTGTTACGACTACTGCTCCTTGAAGTTTCTGGGAAGCATTCTCGGGTGCGGCAGTGGCGAGTTTATGTAATTCTTCAACGACAGCAATATGCTCGTCAGAAGTGCCAGGCGGCGTATCGATTAGGAGGTATTCGGTGTCTGGTGGCCAGAAGACGTCGGAGAGGAATTGGCGGATCATGGCCGTCTTTTTGGGACCGCGCCAGATGACGGCAGAGGAGCGGGAGGGGAGGAGAAAGGCGAGGGAGAGAGCGTGCAGGGAGCCGCGGGGAGTAGTAAGTAGGTGGTTTTTTGTGGAGCCTTCGCCATTTGTGGTAGAAATCGTGGCATTGTTGATAGCGGGATGGACTTGGACAGGGAGCCATCCGCCAGGCGCTTGGGTAACTTTCTTGTCTTCGAGATTGAGGAGACGGGGGATGCTGGGGCCAGTAAGGTCGATATCTAGGATACCAACATTGTGGCCCTGTTGTGTTAGGGCGAGGGCAAGTTGGATTGTGACTGAGGATTTGCCAACGCCCCCTTTGCCGGAGAGAACAAGGACAACGTGGCGGACATTCTCGAGGCCCATTGCTGTGCTCCGAACGGGATGAATTGTAAGGGAGGACTGGCAGAAAAGTTCGTGTCTTGTGTGCAGCTTTGTCAGAATCGGCGGGCCGTGTCGCATGCTGCCGCGAATTGCGTCATGTTCAGCCCTACATCTGTACCCCGCTGTTCTCGAGGTTTTGGTGGCATTCCCGCCTGGAATGCCCCCTCCTGACCCACAGAATAGCACTCGATAATAGGCTCGGTCCAGGACGGCAATACCCTGCCTGCTAAAAGAAACTTTGCTCGAATATTCAGAGGAATAATAGGATCAATAAATTCATGTTAGAAATGGGGCCATGTACCTTGCAGATCGAGGAACATGGGGAAGTTGATTCCCATTGTGTCTCCTGCTCATCTTGGCCTGCAAGCAAGCTCGGCGCCGTTGAACATTGGTGCAATGTTACCTAAATCTAGGCTCTGGGGATCTCTGAGAATATTGCCCTGTGGCGGCGTAGCGGCGATCGTCATTGGGTGCGTCTGGGGAAAGCGCCCGCGCGTCCCACGTTTGATCGTTTGTGCCGCACACACATATGGCAAAAAGCCCCGTGCCTCTCTTCTTCACCACTCTCCCATCTTATTGATTGACACTTCGTTGAGGATCACGACAACGAAGAAGCTGTGTCCACTGCTCCTTTCCGCCGTTACAAAACACGATCAACAGCCGGTTCTTGCCGATCGTCGGTCGTTGGCGTGCGCGAATTTTCATCAAAATTTTCCAATTCCATTGCCCTCACCGCATCAACACTACAACATACCTCAGACACATACAATTGATAACTCTGCAAAGAAGGCTGGCATATCGCATTAAGCGTCTGCCGGCCTTGAAACGGATGTGCAACTAGTCCTCGCCGTCAATCCCCTATGAGCCGGAAAGACCTGCTGCGCTTTCTCTCGAAGCCTGCAAAGTGAGTACTGTCTGCCACGAACCTTTTACTGTACCACATCCTGTGATTTGCGGCAGCAACTTCCCATTCCATTCTTATTGCATCTCTTGAATCCACCCTCGTTGGAAATCATGGAGAATTGCCTCACTAACAATCACTCTTGCAGGCCTCGATAATACCAGCTATATGCGTTTGGCATAAGTCACACACCTCCATCTTAAACAATCCACAACCTTCCACCCGGTACTCCTTTAGGTATCGGAGAACAAACCCTCAGCAATCAAAGCCAGCCACCATTCCGTTCCTCAAGGAGATTTTCATCCTCCTCTCCGCTCGACCTCCATAACGACCATCGAGCTTTTCGTAGACCAAACATTCTGCTGCTGGCAAAAGCCAGCCTCCGTTCCTCCCACAGATAGTGGGCCTTCTCTTCTCAGGCGGACACCGCATTGTTCGTCTGGGCGGCAGATAGTGCTTCACTGAATCGAAAGATCAGTGCCTTAGACCGCCTCCAAATTACAGTACAGCCCGCTCGTCAGGGATCATCAGCCTTTGTTGGGCACGGATATGGTACATATTGGGATCCCCAAGAATTATACCACTTCACCGTCCTCATTTAATGGGACGCCGTCTTTGACTATCAATCACAAGGCAACGCTAGACCTTGATTCTAGCAATGCATTCGAAGGTGAGATCTTCCAATTCCCAAGTCTACTAGCCACAGCTGACCGAAAAAAAAAGGGCCCGAAAAGCTCCTAGAAGTGTGGTTTGGTCCGTCTTCTAAGGACTTGCAGAATTGCTCTGAGCGGACTGGCCTCAAAGCCGTGCCGAGCGAGATATGGAAGACTATGCTTGATCTCGTCAACTGCAAGGTTTTGTCAATCGTCGAATCTGAAGATGTCGATGCATATCTCCTTTCAGAGTCAAGCATGTTTGTCTTTCCTCACAAGCTGATACTCAAAACTTGTGGTACAACTACCCTCCTCTGCGGTCTGCCTCGCATTCTTGAGATTGCAACGCTATTCGGCGGCTATGCACGATCTACTGCACCCGCAGGACGTGGCATCGCGGTTGCCGCTGCACCTTACCGCGTCTTTTACAGCCGAAAGAACTTCCTCTTCCCCGATCGCCAACGTGGCCCCCACAGGAGCTGGCGTGATGAAGTGAAGGCTTTGGACAAGCTCTTCGTTGGTGGAAGCGCTTACATGATTGGAAAGATGAATGGCGAGCACTGGTACTTGTATCTGACAGAGCCGTATACGATGTTGACACCACCCGCAAGTCCCACCGAAGACGATAGTCCGCAGGAAACCCAGACGAAAATGCTTACATTGCCAAGCGTGGCTCAAGCCAAAAAGGGTGCTGAAATCTGCGACGGGGAAGATGAGACACTGGAAGTACTTATGACTGACCTCGACGAGGAAAATGCAAAGCAATTCTACCTTGAAGACGCGAGTGCGGTCGCGGAGAGTCAGTTTCGGTACTTCGAGCGGGGTCACCAAGATCATGTGGATGTGTTCAGCAACACTTCTTCCGACACTGGGGATACTCTCCTCAATGAAGAAGCATTTCCGGAAGAGCTGACGACCGAAGGACACGCATTAGGAACTGTGGTGTCTGACTCTTGTGGCCTTTCTGATGTCTACCCGAAGAGCAAATACCCTGATTCACGTATCGATGCCTATCTCTTCACACCCTGTGGCTTCTCGGCCAATGGAGTCATTCCAGCCCCAGATGGTGCCACTGGAACGCATTATTTTACTGTACATGTTACTCCAGAGCCAAACTGCTCCTATGCCTCCTTTGAAACCAACGTACCTGCCTTTCAGAAGGGCCGGGAGACCGCCGAGATAGTACAGCATGTCGTGGACATCTTCAAGCCTGGACGTTTCACCGTCACTCTGTTCGAGGCAAAGATATCCTACGAGGACAAAGTTGGATGCGACTTGGATGCACTATTCGAGATCAAAGCGCTCGAACGCCAAGCTGCCCGCCGCCACGCCAAGATGGATCATATTGCGGGCTATCGCAGGGTGGATAGGATTGTGCACGACCTCGATGGTTATGACCTCGTCTTCCGGTACTACGAGCGGAATGATTGGAAAGGCGGCGCACCGAGAATTGGGGAACGTGGCTTCTGACTATATGGCAGTGACTCAGGCATCTCGGCCGGCCCTTCGAAATGTCAGCATCACCGTGACCAATATCTCAATTGCTTGAAAGCAACAGACTCCCAATGGCAACCACTCCAAGAAATTTCGGTTTTCTAATCAGTTTTTGGCGTTTCATGATTTTTGGAGCCAAGCTTAGCCTTGCACACAGTCTAGCCTACTCTCTGGCCTTATGATTGCACAGTTTGACTGCTTTACGAACAGATAGTTCTGAGTTCACTTATTTGCTACGTTCTCATTGCATACTGCTAGCTTAATACAACATCGTTTTCTCATAATTCAGTAAAAGCAATTTCCAATTAGTCTAACGCCTCCTCTTTCGACAACGGGAAGAAGTAGTGATTAATGATTCTGAAGGTTTGTATCGAAACTGAGTTATCCTCGCCCAGCACGACCTCAACGCCAAAACACAACAAGCCGAGCCTTCCAACCCCATGAGCGAGAGTACCGAACCCGTGCCTCTACAAGCAGGTTCCTTCGCCTTCCTCGCCAACCAACCAGGCGACCAACAATCCATCCTCCGCTCCTTTGCCGAGAACTACACCGCTGTCGCCGTCCCCGAAGTCGACTTCCCCTGTTTCGGTGACGGATATTGCTGCTGCGAAGGATGCCCGCCCGGAAGCTGCCCATCCATGTTCGTCTCCACCGACACCGGTGCTCTCTTACCCGAGCCCGTAGACAGCAACGCCGTCAGCTGTCCGTGTGCGGTCCGGGGTGAATATTGTTGCTGTGCTGGATGTCCGCGTGGAACCTGCATAGCCGGATCTTGAATCCAGCCCACCTCAGCTGGGACACCGGTACTGTACTACGCAAGATATTTGCCAGCTTTTCCTGTCATGTCCTCGGGTCACCATTGGTGGGGAGATACCATGCACATTGGGGCCTAGGCGCTGGCGTCTGTATGATTCGGTCTTCTTACTTTCTTTCTTCCTACTTTCTTCCTTTCTTTCTTCCTCTCGGATGACATTGACTTGAGGGTATGGTCTGTCTTCATTTCTATTGGAAAGCTTGGTGTTACATTTACTCCTTTAACAAACTTAGCATTGATTTGTCCTTTAATCTGCAATGAAAAGTTGGTTTTACTTGAGTTGACTCACGCGACGGGCAACCATGACCGAAAGAGCTAACTAAGGTTTGGCTGCGGCAAACCTGCCTCAATCAGCTCCCATGCAGCAGTGAGAGTTGAACGCGACGGGCAGCCCAGAAACCAACTCGATGAAAGCTTTAAATAGGGTGGCCAGTGTTCCGGTCAACCAGCTGCATCGACAGTTCTCTAATCTTTGAATCACTCCGTCCATCATCCATGCTCCTCGATGTGCCGACCTTAAGCTCAATCATACCGCTCTCCATCTTTGTAGCTCTAAGCGTCAAGATTATCTCAACGAAATGGCATCCTCACCTCCAGCCCCACTACACGCCACCCTTCCAAACCCCAAAAAACGCCCTTCCCTCGTATCTCCACATCCAACGACCTCAGGGGGATCCTCATATGCGAACAAGCCCCCCAAGCGCCCCAAGCTGCATCCTCTCCGCCAAACATCCTACCCAGATCCTAACGCCATTCCTTTCTCCGCTACACCCTCCGCACGCTCGGAGACAGGGTCTCTCGTCTCTGGAATCAGCAGTCGAGCCGGGACGGCGACAGGCACAGGCGAGAAACGACGTCGTGGGCGGCCAAAAAAGGGTGGCAAAGAAAGAGATTCCTTCCAGGGTACTCAGGATGGCACGCAGAGCACTGGGGGTGCGGGCGGCGATAGAGAAGATGCCAGAACTCTTGTAAGTGCGCGAAGTGGCCCTGGTGGCCAAGGCAACCGATCAGTAGTGAGTGCGCGGTCTGGAGATGAGGAAGACGAGGGAGAGGGGGAGGGTGCATGGGCTACTGCTGCAGTGGCAGAGAATCTTGACGCTGCAGACAAGGCAAGGAAGGAAGAGGAGGAGAGAGAAGAGAACAGGAGGCTCATGTACGTTTTCTATCCCGTCATCTGGCCATTCTTTGGCTTGATGTTGCTTACTACAGCACCCTCTTACTCTGGCACATGATTTTACATGCGTTCATACTCTTTGCCCTGAGCATCACGCTGACTGATTTATCATAGACGGTTAATGTCGACATTCACGCCCGAGCAAGAACATCGCCACCTAATGTACAAGCGTTCAACCCTCAACAAGACCCAGCTCAAACGCATTGTCAACCAAACTGTTTCGCAGTCCGTCACTGCGCTTCCGCTTATTGCTATTGGAGCATATAGCAAATTCTTTGTGGGAGAGATCGTAACAAGAGCGCTGGATGTGCAGAAGGAATGGGCTGCAGCGTTTGATGCTAGTATCGAGAAGGAGCGTGAGCGTGAGCGCCAGCGCCAGCGCCAACGGGAGAGCGAGCAGGAACAGAAGCGCAAAGGAGATGGAGAAGCAAAGGAGAAGAACACGAGTGAAACCAAAGTTGCCGACCCCAAAACTGGTGTAGCCAAAAATGATGATGCCAAAGTCAAGAAGACAGAGTTGGCGCCAAACCCACACAAAGGCGGCTTATTGCCAAGCCATCTCCGAGAGGCTCTTCGACAGTACAAGGCCGACGGGGAGGGCGGAGGAGTGGGCTTTGGAAATACGAGTCTAGGCATGATGGGTAACCAGGGGGCTGGCACGTGGAGAGTGGGTGGTGGAGTTTCGGCCAGAAGACTTTTCAGATGATTCCCAACCAGCTATGCGTAGCAAACAAGCCAATGATGCTGCCGCTGCTGCCACTACTGCCGATGCTGCCGATGTTCAGCTCTCCTTGATGAATACCCATGGTATCTCAAAGCAAAGTAAAGCGTGCTCTCCCACAGGTACCTTCCTTCCTGCCATCACTCCTCTAGTGCCTCAATAAGAAAACGCTTGCCTTGCCTTCCCTTACCCAAGTCGAAGGCCAAACCCGATACCGAGCCCCCTTCTCCAGTCAAAGCATCATCTCCTCCCTCTCATTCCTAGCTGACCTCCATACCGATGCCCTGCGACTAATGTGTAGCTAGCTGACTACGCTTCCGAAACCTGAGGCCATCGAGAGAACGCTGGTCAATCCATGACATGAGACATGCTATACATCCAGGATACTTTCTTGTGCTGAGGCCTTGGCATTGGCATGATTCGCCTGGTTCGTCTTGGGGGTTTGAGCGGAACAACAGAGTCCGAGGGCGATATACAGCACTGCTGGATTTTGTCGAATACTTGAAGTAGGTAACAAGCAATCTCCTACCCGTTCCAAATTTGGACTATAGTTGGAGAGCACCAGTAATCTTACAATCACCGAGTACAAAAAGGTTCAATTTCAGCAAATTTCATTGATTGCTAAGCTGATTTTCTCAGCATACTACTCCCCTTATTACAGGGTGGCTCCCACAGGAGGACGTCAGATCTTCGTTAGCAAGTGAGTATAACTCGTGTATTCGTGAAAATGCAAAACGCTCTTGCTGACCTCGACATCCTGGTTCCGGCAAATTCTTACTAATGCCCATCGAGGTACTCCTTGTCTCACCAATCAGTGGCGGTGTTGGTGATGCGCTAAATGACGCTTGAAGAAATCAACCTCAGTGGTAGTGGCTTCAGCTGTCACAGTAACTTCCTGGACCACCAGAACCACGACTACCTCCATTCCGCCGGATGTGTATGTGGTCGTGGAGCAGACTGAAAGGCCACCAGAAGTAACTGGAGGGCTTGTAGTTGGTATAGTTGCGAGCGCTAAAGAGGAGCCACTAGAGGACACCATCATAGACGATGCTGTGCCTGTTGTGTTGGATGACAGAGGTGTACCTTCACAAGGTGGAGCGTAACCTGGACCGGAGTAGATCGGATGATTGCCCGGTAAGCCGATCCGTGGGCCGTGTGTATCGTCCCCTTTTATAGCGTCAGGAAGGGCCATGGTACATGCCGTGGCGTTATTTTCATCTTGCAGATTGAATAGAGGGCAGTCCTCTTGAAGGCCCGTCGTACTGTTGCAGACATTCAATGCATCTTGCAAGAACGTGGCGTTCCAGCCAGCAATGAAGTCGCCATGGTAGCCATACCCTTCTAGATCGCCGTTCGCAAGCACGAATCTACCTGAGTAGTTTTTGAAAACGTTGACGTCAAAAATGGTTTCGTAGAACAAGACTGGCATGCGGACTGGGAATCCATCAGGACAATCACCGGTCTGACCCAATTTCGGGAATGTTATGTGAGATTTGTGGTTCTCGGAAGTGAGGTCCTTGCCGTTCCAGCAGGACGGAAACGACAACTCAAGGCGTAAGCCATCAGGACATTTCTCGTCGATGAAAGTCTTATTTCGCATGTAGTTGTACTCGAGAGATCCCTCAGGTGGAGCGTTGTAATTCAAGCAATTGAAGCCGATCGCTTTCTGTGCTAGAGCCAACTGGGTAGTGTCGTTGGCTGTCCAGAATGACATGGGTGGCACTGGTATCGGAAGGGTGAAGTTGCGCTGGCGTGTATCTCCAGAGATCATCGAAAAGCCTTTAGGAAAGGCAGTGATGTTTACTCCTGGCGGCGCTTTGTCATTGAAGTAGTAGCTACAAGTCCATTAGCCGTTGGTAGAAGAGAATTTTCAACAAGCAACGTCAGGCATACGTGGTCACCTTTGCCGCAGCTTAAGATGGCCGAAGAGCGAATGGGTGACTTACACAGTCATACCTCCTTTTTGTGGAGTGAGGGTAAAAGTACCGTTGTCATCTTCAAAGTATAGTGGGGGAGTCCAATAGACTGAACGATCCTGAGTGACCGAGCAGCTAGTGCAATTCGAAGCCATGAGGTCATCAGCGGTTGTGGTGAAGTGGAAGTCTAGACCAATAAGTCAGCGAAACCCTTTGAGAGCTGCTTCATTGCCACGGTTTCAGTAAGGAAGTTTACATACTGTTGGCACCATGGACAGCATGAGCGTGATCGGAGATCATGCCGAAGTCGGCCAAAGGATCCACGCGCATCACACCGACTTGGCCATGGCATAGCAGTCGCCAGAAGGCAGATACCGGGTTGGTGGCGAGGATGAGACCTATGAGGAGAAGGACGAGGTTGAAGTTCTTCATCTTCGCCATCTGTTTGATAGGACCGCGAGGATTGTGAGCGCGGAGGTCAGCTTGCGGGAACAGGAGCAACGAGAGATCTATAGCTGCTAACGCAGCTCGAGAACGGGTTGAGGTTTGCGACTAAAATGTGTAGTGGCGAGGTCGATCTTCAGAACTGATTGTGTTGATCGATAAACTCTCTGGTCGCAAGTAGGGGCAAGAAAGGCGCTAACGGCAAGATGAAGCACGTGACCGAACCGGGTGAAGTTGGTGCAGCTAGCCTTCATGACCACCCCAAACCAAAACAACTCACCAGATTTGCAGTCTTCAAGTATGCTTCGGTACATTTCACAAGTAGTGAATGCTCTGGACGGTGACTTTGATGAGGAATATCCCCACCACCTTGTCAAACACATCCCTGACTCCCCGCAGGCTCCGGGAGGGTGCATTGAGTCACTCACACAAAGAACTCGAGCTCTTGAACGACTCCACCTTTTTCCACGACGTTGTCTTCCGCAGTTGACTGGCTCTACCAACGCCCGTGAGTCCATACACCTAAGCAGAGAGTCCGTTTGCCAGCTATCCAAAGCCTTCGACAGCCGCAGCTGTCTCATCTGAGCATCAGATCTCCCGAAATCTTTACTGTTCTCGACAGTGCCTCAAAGCAAAGCACTTGAGGCATTCTCCTCCTATGCATCATCTAATACTGTGTTGCAACAAGCTTGATATCCACCGAACTTCTACCACAACTTCACGCTCCTCGATTGAAGACGCCAAATCTTCCATCCATGCTCGCGAATTTAGAAATCACCCAATACATCCAATGCCGAGAGCAAGTGCGTAGAGTCTGGATCGCTGGCTACATGTCGAAGCTGTTGAAAAGAGCTCTCTTGCATTGAGAGGAGCAAACCCGAGGGAATAGCTTAGGATCACCTAGATTGCTGCACAGACCTGAAAGGAGGACCTCTTTGCAATACTCATGCATACGCCTCGCATCCACGGCGAAAATGATGCCTTCTTGTCGTTGCCTCCGGACAAGAGGAGATGAAAGGACGTTTGTGATGTGCCACAACCTCCATCCGATTGGCCCGGCTAAATATTGATCCTTCCGGCCTTCTCGGCGCCTCTGGAAAGATTGGCTTTGAGAAATTTTTTTTTTCGGCTGCTCATTCGCGACTCGAAAGCTGCTATCCCTCTTAGCATTATCATGGTCCGAGTGCTTTGTTCTTGCACAAATGCAATTGAAATTTACTGTATTGTCGTGCGCGCCCGTCGTTGTCTCAGAGCTGCCGCCTAGGACTGGTGAAACGAATTGTGACCCGCCTCTCCTTTTCTGCTTCCGAATAGCGTTCCGGTGTATGCGGCAGATGGGCTTAAAAGCAATCGAGGCCTTCCTTCAAAGTTAATTTTCGATTATCGAGTCATAGCAAACCTGGTTTGGAAGGCGATAAAGTTTCCTGAACCCAAGTGATCGAGCGTTATCTACACCCCGAAGGACAGCACAGACAGTCTTATTCAAAGCTAACAGCGACTTCTGTAAAGTCATCACTTACGTGCAATCACACTGTCTCATCTCTCCCGATGGTGAGCTGTCATTGAGATCGTGGGTGGAAAGTTGAGAGTGGAAAGCGCCGGTCCGGTTGATACCGAGGCTGGCCGGCCTAGTCTTGAAGGTTTCATCAATTTGCGTCGCACTTTTCCTTTTGCAAGGTCTTTGAGCGGCTAGGATACTACCTTTATATTCATTCTTCCTTTGGTATCTGAAAATTCGCAAACCGAGGCAAAAACGGCGGAGCAGCCCTCGTTCGGACCTGCCTTGACACTCATTGCCCACAGCCCTGCTTCTTCAAGTGGTACTAAGCTCATTCGACCTTTTGAGACCTGCTGGTAATCCAAAACGACCGAGAATGGGAGAATACAAAGCATCATCACGCCAGACGGCGGAGCCAGAGGCCAAGGTCCTTATAATCATGACTGGAGGCACAATCTGCATGCAGAAATCGCCGGATGGATTGATTCCAGCGCGCGGATTCCTTGAAACTTGCATGTCCCCAAGGCCGGAATTCAACGACGGGACGATTTTGGATGACATAGACGTCAAATTCGATGACGACCCAGGCCTGCTGAGAAAAGTCAAAAGCTTACGAACCCCAACAAGTACTTATGGCAAACGTGTCCGGTGAGTGCGGTATCATGCTTACGGCGATCAAATCCTAGCCTAATCGATTAACTTGCTGTCTAGGTATGCAGTGATAGAATTTGCAGAACTGTTGGATTCTTCCTCCATCGACAGTAAAGGATGGGCCCAGATTGCCAAAACGATTGCTCGGAACTACACACTCTTTGACGGCTTTGTTGTATTGCATGGGACAGATAGCCTGGCATATACGTGCTCCGCTTTGAGCTTCATGCTTCAAAATCTTGGTAAGCCTGTCATACTCACAGGCTCGCAAATCCCCTTTTTCGAGCGCAGAAATGATGCTTTAGAGAATCTTTTGAATTCTCTTGATATCGCAGGCCATTTCATGATCCCCGAGGTATGTCTGTGCTTCAATTCGAAATTATATCGAGGAAACAGGAGTACGAAGATCTCAGCAAGCGCATTCGACGCGTTTGCTTCTCCAAACCTACCACCGCTGGCAACCATCACCGCCATGGATATGGAGGTTTCCTGGGATCTGGTTACCCGCCCAACCACTTTGGCTGCCTTCAGCATACAAACGAATCTGGACACCAATCATGTCGCTTGCCTCCGGATATTCCCAGGAATCAGACCGGAGATGGTGGCCGCAGTTCTGTTGTCGAGCGATCTACGCGGACTGATATTGGAGACCTTCGGCGCCGGTAATGCCCCATCAGGGATCGACAATGCAATGACCAATATTTTCCGAGACGCCGTGGAAAGAGGTATTGTAGTTGTGAACGTTACTCAATGTCTCACTGGCAGCGTCAACCCACTCTATGCACCCGGAATGGTGCTTGGTCGAGCTGGAGTTGTTGCTGGAGGTGACATGACCACGGAGGCAGCTCTGACCAAACTTGCGTATCTACTAGCACTCCCTGGCGCTACTCCAGACACTGTAGCAAGAGAGATGTCTGTTCCACTCCGCGGAGAGATGACGGCGAGCAACAAAGCAATCTTCAGTCATCCACAAGGAGATTTGTCAAATCAAGTCGCTAAGTCGACGGCGATTGCATACGCGATCTCTGCAGGTGATGTCCAACGAACGAAAGATCTCATGCAGGGTGAACAATCACTACTGAACAAGCCTGACTACTCAGGAAATACTCCCCTACATCTTGCTGCGACCGGGCCAAGCTTAGAGATCCTTCGTTACTTCCTGACCATTGGAGCATCTGTGCATATGAGGAACTTCACGGCATCGGGTCGCACACCACTATTCCTGGCCGCAAACGCTGGACTTGCACCCCATGTACGGCTCTTGCGACAAGCTGGGGCGCATTTGCATACGGAGGAGCTTGAGACGGCAGAACTACACGCCCGACAACGACCGGAAGTATGGAAGCTTGCTGGCATTCCGTTACCTTCGCCATGAAGAATTCTGTGCAGAAAGGCATTATATATCGTCGCGATTCCTCAGATTCCCTAAAGCAGGCCGTGAAAGTATGATTCCACTACTCAGACTTGAATGAACCAAGCCCTAGGACCAAAAGTTGGGGCTGGCGACGTTATTGGCGTGGGCCCACCTAGCCTGTCGTCACTGGTCTTGGTATGAATGTTTGCTGGGATGTCATGAATCATCCACCGCGGAGATCTGGAGAACCAATGCTGGGAGGGCGTGCTTATTACTCTGCAGCAAATTGGCCCCGTGTGGGCATCACCATCATGGTTACTAACCCCCCATGTCACCTTTTGGGCAGTTGGATCCTCGGATATTTGGCCCGGGATACACTTTCGTCACCCGTCATGAGGTCTTCTCTCAATGGGCGACATTTAGGCCTAGGCCATTAGGGCTACCCCGCCTGGCCGCCCCGCATATTTGTTGAGTTTCTAAGTGGAGATCCACGCGTTGAGGCGCCTAACATGGGCCAAAGCTGTTGTCAGAGCTTCACTTTTCTTCGCCGCTGTTCACCGCAACACATGTTCTATCACTCCACCCGTGCCCCTTATTCGGTGTCAGTGAAAATATGATGGCCCTCTTAATAAGATGAACGTGGCTTCGAGGCCGGAATCTCGCTTATCAACTTCCACATAGGTCAAATCGCCTGGGACCCGCCCAGTTACGTAACGGCCGCCACTGACTCGTCTTACAGTGGTTGAGCCGCTGCCCTCACAGACTTGCCCCCCCTGCGACTTTCATTCCCTTCTGATTTGGTAAAAGGTATTCTCGGCTAGACCCGAGCCCATTTCTTGCAACATCTTGCACATGTAGGACCTTCGTACGGGATAGCTGGCCTTTCCGTTTTAGCCTCTCACCAAAATTCCCGCTATATTTTTGAGTTCGTATCAAAATTTTCTATATCCCTCCCTTGACGTCGAAAAACCCCAACACTGTGCGCATTCAAATGTGTCGCCACTGAACGCGCCTTGGGACTGGGGTGTTACCGGGAAGTACTCTGTTGAGGTCGCTCTCACATTGTATCAGGGCCTAAATCTTCCGTGAAGTTCCTTTCGTCATCCTGTCGGCGGAATAAAGATCGCCGAAGTGGACATTCTAGACAGCTCTCTTCTCTTGCCATATGAGCTCGACAAGGAAGACAATCGCTGTCGTCAACGGTACTGGTCGCCAGGCCGCGTCCTTAATTCGGGTAGCTTCTGCTGTCGGCTTTGCTGTCCGGGCTCAAGTACACTCGCGAGTAGGGCTGGTGGCCGAAGAGCTCGGGCAGCTACGAAATGTTACTCTCTTCGAGGGCTCGTTGCTCGCCAATACCTCTCTGATTGACACGCTATTTAGTGGCGCACAGCTCGCTTTCATCAACACCACATCACAAGCTGGCGATGAAGTGATCCTAGGGAAGGCATTGGCAGACGCTGCCAAGAGGTCAGGGACCATGCAGCACTTTATCTACAGCAGTATGCCAGACCATTCGGTACACAACCCACAGTGGCCCGCGCTGCCTTTGTGGGCGTGCAAGTTTGCTGTCGAAAACTACATTCGTCAACTAGGCCTTCCGGCGACGTTTGTATATGCCGGCATTTACACCAATAACTTCACCAGCCTGCCATACCCGCTTTTCTGCATGGAATTGAAAGACAACGACACATTCGAATGGAGGGCGCCATTCCACCCAGACATCAGGCTACCTTGGCTTGATGTTGAGCATGATCTTGGTCCAGCAGTGCTACAGATCTTCAAAGACGGCCCCAAGAAGTGGCACGGACATCGGTGCGTTGCTAACTGTGCAAGAAGAGAATTTAGCTGATATGGCGATGGGACAGAATCGCGCTCGCCTTCCAGAACCTCACCCCGAAACAAGTCTGTCAAGCCTTTTCTCGTGCTCTTGAGCGACCCTGCAATTTCGTCTTTGACCCCAAGATCCACATCAGAGTATCCATACCGCCTGGGTACAAAGAGCAATTGGCGGGCATTGAGATCCTCTTCGGCCAAATGCATGCGCCCTATTTCCCTGGCCCCGAATTCGATTTCGTCGATCGCCGCAGCATGTTGAATGAGAAAGGTAGAGCTGCGCCAACAAAGAAGCTTACTGACGAGGCAAGAGGGCTATGGGAAGGCTATCGGAGTATGGAGGAATATGCTCGGGAAGCATTCCCCGTGGAAGAGGAGGCCAATGGTAGGGATTGGATGAACAAGGTCGATAAGAAAGTAACATGAAAAGCCCACCAGAGATATTTGCCTGTCTGCAATGGCGTAATGCATCTCTAGTTCATAAGCATTGTGGCCGCGGGTTGTGATATTTGCATCAGCTTGGTATCATAGCGGCGGCGCATTTTCGAGTCAGCTCACAGTTGAACAGCTATTGTGGTAGCATAGCCTGGTCAAATTCTCAGACAGCCATTAGGAAGAATCTGGCGTCTGGCGCTTTCTTAACTTGCGATGACGTTCTCCGCCCTTCATCCCATCGTTTCCTTGCCGGATTTTTTTGCCTTCGGGTTTTGTGAAGGCAGGACTTTGAGTGCCGAGCTTTCCGAGCTGAAACATAGATAATCTGCGAACTTTCCCAAACCATCTAAGATGCCTTTACTTTGCCACGGCCGAATCACGTAATGGATACCAAGAGTATCATCTTCTCTGAAAAGAATGCTCAGTCGAGCTCGGCGAGGAGTTTGTGGTGCAACACGCAATGGGCGAACCTGTCCATTCAGGCTAAGAAACTCGAGCTCCCTAATTTGCCATATTTCGACCCCAAAACTGGACTGCTCTCGAAAGACGTGAATCACAAGCTGTGGTCACAGATCGTAAGTCTATTTCACCTGCTTCATGGGGTCGTTACCGCCACCCTTCCACCCGGCTATATTCCGGCCCTTGACGAGACAAGCTCTCCATCTCACTTCAACGCTTTCAGCTTGCTCCCGACATAGCCGTCAATGGCGTGGATGGCGATATCTTGCATAAGTATCTTGGCCCGATCAATTCCGAGACTAACAGCATCGGCGATGGCATAGGAGAGGCTCTACAACCATCTTGGCCCAGATAAAGCACCATTCGCAACACCGGTCATGCTTGAAGGAGGTGAGGTGGAATGGCATTCATTTCTGGGCGAGGACAAAGGACGAATAGGTATACACCAACGTCTCTCGGGAATACAATGGAGCACCAGTACTGACACGAGGTTATGGCACAAACAGCTGAGATTTACACGAAATAACAATGTTGATGTTCGAAGATTCAAACAAGCCTTTGTACCTATTTTCTGCCGGAGGGGAAGCTCGTCACAGTTCTTCTGTGTCCACGCTCGATGAACATTTCACTACTGCGGGAACGTGCTCATTCCTCCCTTTTCATTTCTAGTTTGCATCCCAAGCTAGAGCATGTCCGCAAACGTGAAAATACCCGTTGCATTATCGTGCTGATTAGTCACTTGACGCAATTTTTCTTGTTCATTACGTGATCTCTGCATTTCAATCTATTCATCTTTGGCGATTGCCCTCCAACTATCGTCATTTACTAAGCTCTTAACTCTTGTACCAAGTCATGGTAACGACTTAAGGCCACCAAATTGGCAATGCGCTCGTTTTCTGTGTTCAAGACTCGAGCCATCAGCCCCAGGGAAGCTTCCGCCCTTGCGAGCTCCAGGATCAACTTACATTGTCTGCCCTATGATATCCGTTATCGCGTGTGTGAAGTTTGCCCCCTAACAACAGGTGAGACGTCTCTAAATATGATTTCCCGTAGCCCTAAGTCTGGGGCCACTCGCGATCCACTTGTGTCGTATCTGAGCCGAGTTGAATTCCCAATCAACTGTGCCGTTGAATCATGGTGTCCACAGCATAACATCAGCATCTTACAAACATGCAAGACCGTTAGTGTTGGAAAGACCCCGATCCTTTGACGGAAGAAATCCATTTCTCCTGACCCTCAACCTTCACAGGCTGGAAAGAGACGTGCCCCTTACACAAAATGGCCTAGCAGATGCAGAAATCGCCAAAAAATTGGTGGCCCATACCTAGCGTGGCGCCCACACCTTAAAGCACTACGACTATTTTTGATGGAGCTCTCAAGCATGACCGACTGTGGGTTGCAGCACACTCTCCTCGGCCATTGCTCCAGCCTCCAAACAATCACTCTAAGCCCATGTACTTACTTTGGTCAATTCTTCGAGAACGCACACATACTCGCCGGAAATGCAAACCGGTTGCTGATCGCCACAGTCAGAAATTAAACGACCACGACATTGGACAGCATGTCGCTTTTATAAGCCAGCCTGCGCACCAAAGATTTCAAGTCCCAAAGAGGGCGACAAGGATATGCGTAGGGGGATGTTAAGCCCCGCCCAATTCGGATTTTTCCGAAATACAAAGGGGAGAGCTAATGAATCCAAACCGAAAGAACCTCGCAACTTTCCGAGATGTGAAGGATAGGTCTTTTGGTGCTAATGGAGTAGCGGAAGCGAAAAGCTACGACGTGAAAAAGAAATATTGGTCAAAATCGAGGTAGTGGCAAAAGGGTGGAAAGGAATTGAGACCGTTGTTTCATTCCGTGACTCCCCAGTCCACTTAGCAGAAATGGTGATTCAATAGTTCGCTCTTCTTCAACGGTACTCCGTAGACCCGCCTCGAAAACTATTGTAGAGCAAAGGTGGTCCCATGCTCAATCGGGAACTTCAACAACGCTCGTTGTGGGTTAGAGAAGAGGTAAGCGTGCATTGGTGCAGGTATAATTATCAGCAGGCCTGGACGAACACGAGGTCGAGCGAAGTGACGATCGAGACATTAACCATAGATCGTAGCATGCTCCACCCCGGAGGGGCCCCGGGGGGTGGTTGTGCTGTAAGGCTCGGCTAAGCACTCTAAGCTTACAGCCTTGATCCTGGCCTGTCTCCATTGAAAACGTTCTTTTGCCCAAACCTTATTCTCGGTCAACCCCTCCTAGTTACCCATCCCCTTACGCACTTCGGACCTTTGTATGTTTCCTTCTGCCACCGGGATCGCAACGATCACCGCTTCGTGGTAATATGTCGAGCGAACCGAGCTGATAGCCACATTCTCGGAGTCGATGTCCTCCCGGCTGCACTGAGCCGGCGATTCTCAGCATCTGCGACCCTATGACCCGCCGCCCGCCATGGCTTCCGACCCGAAGCAAAAGATGAAGCGCTCAAGGCGCTCAGAGACGTCATACAGTACGGAAGAATGGAATGTGAAGCGAGAGCTAATCACGCGTCTGTATTTCGAAGAGGATAAAACGCTCAAGGAGGTCCGACAGCTCCTCGAGCGAGACTACAACTTTCAGCCTACGTACGGATATGTGCACCTCGGGTGGCAGCATCGATCTGACAGAACTATAGGGAGCGCATGTACAAGAGCCGGTTACACCAGTGGGGCCTGGACAAGAAAAAGAAAGAACATGAAATGCTCGACGTCATACGGGTGGGATACAAGAGGAAGGATATTGATCGCGATTCGGTCTTCCAAATCCGTGGTCGCCCTGTGACCCTCGGCGAAGCTCTCCACTACTTTAGCCGTAAAGGCATCAAAGATCCGACCTCTTTGCTTGATACATCGCCAGAGCCTTCGCTGTGTCCGTCGGATGTCGATAGCCAGAGCCCTTCTGATCCGCCCCTCCTCATGCCCCTCAGGATGGAGTCCAATCGATCGATCGACGAGGCTGAGGGTGGCATGAGCAGGACTGTCTCCAATGACTCTGGGCCTTCCTCTGCCTTGGGCTCTACTATTTTTAGCACGGTTTTTGCGTATAGACATTTGACGGCGCTCCTGGCATGGCTGCGGACAACTGGGCATTATGCCCAAATGTTTGTAAAGGTACCGGCAATTGAGCCTGGAATCCCTCAGGAGCTTTCTAATCCAATGGAATACCGGTACATGGAAGCTATACTGACGCAGACACGATACCACTTCTCCAACGTCTTTGCAGCTCGGAAATTGTCGGTGAACAGCTCGACTTGGTCCACCACCTCCGATGACGCCATGTCAGACCGGTTCTACTTTGACATGTACCATGGTTACTCGTCTCTCTGGAATGGCGAGAGCGATGTAGCTTTTGAAAAGTTTGACCAAGCCTTCAGTCTGATCCAAGACTTGCTCGCGGACCAGCATGTTGGCTTCCTCATCTATATCTATGACCTCGTCATCAGATACGAAGCAAGCGGGCAGCAAGTGCTCCTCCTCAGGCTGCTCCAATATCTTGCTGACATGGCTCGAACGGTCTACTCGGACAACCACCCTGTCCGCCTGATAGCTATGTGGATGATGGAAGCAAGCAACATCAGATCGGCTCTTGCCGAATTCGTTTTACGCAAAATACTTGAATTCTTTCAGGACAGTATCGGGTATTTCCATCAAGAAACCATGGCCTTACTGCAAATATTTGCTTGGGCGTTGATGAATCGCGAGCGATATGCAGAATCTGCTCTGAGGTTCAAGCAGTTGGCGGACGCGTTTGAGACGACAGCCGGCAAGGCGTCCTACGAAGCCTGTTTCGCGCTGCGGGCAATGTCCGAAGCGTACTTTCACCAAGCCGCCTACAGCCAATCGCTTGAGACCGTGCAGGAAGCTCTGCAGCGGTCTGCATCACTACCGCGAGATCAAGAACGAGAGATGTACCTTCGCTGTCTTCGGCAGATTGCTGAGATCGCCAAAAAGTTGGGCAAAGATGAGGAGGCGGAGGCACTGATGCAACAGTGTGTGGACTGCTGCAAAGGGTATTTCGGTGACGATCATACCTTTACAGCCCGTGCACTGATGCACCAGAAGTCATTGAGGGAGGACGGTTGGACTAAAAGACCTGCGATTCCTACCGCGGTGCATCGACTTGGCAAAGGGGGGAATGCGGCCAAATACATTTGGGCATCAAAATCCGCCCTTGCGTCTTCATCGTGACTCAATAGGGAGCCGACAACCCTCGGTGAAATCTTTTAAAGAGTCAATTGAGCAAAACAACAGCGAGCGCCATCTCTCTATGAAACAACCTCCTCAAGCCTGGGGCCGGCCTTGGCCTCAGAGTTATTTTTCATGTGGAGTCTTCTGGCTCCAGGAGTATAGGTATCATGGCACGGCTTCACAATGCCTCGGCGGATCAGCCAGTTATGTTTGAACCAGCGATTGTGCGCCTTCCTTGAATCGATTGAAAGCAGTCGTGCCTTACGATCTTGTCAAAAGTGCTCGTCACCTGTCAAAGGTGTTTCCCCGGCCTGCAGTTACGAAATGGCTTAAAGATTGAGCAGGTGTCATTGTGATTCACAATAAATACGACAAAATTGTTGCTCTATTGGCCTCCTCGGTGGATTTGAAGTGGGTGCTTATTTCTCTAGCAAGCCATCGGCTCAGTCATAACCCCGACAATGGCGATGACGACCTAAGATTCCCGTATGTCAAGGAATCGTGCAAGGCCGCTGAATCGATTGGAAACCAAAAACGGGCTGCGTCATTCCAGTCTTTGGCTTCAAAGAAGCGGGGTCATCTTTCATTATCGGTCGAGCCGAACGAGCGCCAGGGAGCGATCTGACTCTACAGTAAAGACTATTAGACTTGCGAAAATCACGCTCTGCAAAGTCTTTATGAGTTGTCTGTCGGGAAAGAAGCGAGAAGGGAATCCTTGACGGCGTTGAGAAGGGGGGGCCCACACTCATGATTTGGGAGGATTTTTGAGCCAGCCTACATTTCATTGGTATGAGCATATTGCGAGAATAGCGTTGTCTCTTGTAGGACAGTATGAGACTTTGTTACATACCTCGTATGGTCTATCTACGATTCTTTTGAGCGGCAGTGGAGCGCTGCCTATAAAAGGAGCAGGCCTTCCCTGCCGAGAGTTTAGCGCCGGAATGAGGCTGTGTTCAAGGTCGGGCATCGGCGTCATACAAAACATGCCACTTGCGGGCCCCGATCTCCCAACCAGTTCGTGTATTCTGCCCTGGCGGACCAACTAGAATGTGCGATTTGGCCTTCTCTGTCGCAGTTAGCACTTACCCGGTTGCCGGAATTGGATTGCGGCATGGACAACCCTCATATTGTCCGATTGCTAGCTGAACTTTCCTACACGCCAAGCTTCTAGGTGATTCAGGTACATGATTGTGGAACCTAATGAGCAATTGCCGTCGAGTGATTCGCCGTATTGGACTTTCACCGCCTCTGGGTAGCCTAAGCTAGCAATCGGACGAAGGTGGGACTATGGAGCTCGAGCTGACCCGCAATTCGTATTCCTGGACTTAACACTTAAGGTCACCTCAAGTCAGACTGATCAGATTCACATCCCCCACCAAGAACCCCTCCATTCCTGTGTTGAACACCAAATTAACACGCACCAGACGCCATGGCAGACAAATACTACATCAAGGATAATATCAAGAAGACCGCTGTTCATCACAACTCCTTCAAGGATCTGTGGAAGACGAAATGGAGCTTCCCGGTAGAGGTGACTGCCGTGTGCCATGGCCACTGCTGACCAAGATGCCAGTTGAACCTGGGAGTGTATCCTTTCATGTTCGGCAGTGCCCAGGACTTCGAACCAGTCTTCGAAGAGATGGTTAAGGTTCGTTGATGTGCTGTTACGTTTTCCTCGGCTGGCGTTAATTTGACTCTCTGTAGAAAGACATGAAGGAACCCTGGGATTGGGACGAATACGCGCAGTGCTTCTTCCCCAAGGCTGAAGAGCTGGCTCAAAGGGCCAGTGAAGCCGAACAGGCCGGTGAGAAGGAGAAAGCGTCGGAGCTGTACCTGTTGGTCATGTGCTTGTCTTTTGCAAGAGCAATTTACTCATGTCTCTTAGGAGGAGCTCTGCCGTCTGGCGCATCTCACGATTTCCTACTCCAAGATCTGCAAAGCAGAAGTATGCTTGGGAAGAGGGTAAAAAGGTCTTCTACAAGGGTGCCGCGTAAGGCTCAATGTCGTTATGTTTGAATGAAAGGCACTAAGAAAGACACAGCATGATGGATCCCCCAATCCACAACGTCAGTTTTCCGCACAAGCACGCCATCTCCGGCGAAGGTGACACGATTCAAGTCTCCCGGTGCATCCCAGCAGGAGCCTCAGCTAGCAACAAAGCCCCATGTATCCTTATTTTCACGGGGCTTGATGGTTACCGGACCGAATTGGCTACTTGGATGCACGGATGGGCCGCGAAGGGCTGTGCTACTATCATCGTCGAAGTCCCTGGCACAGGTGACTCTCCAGCAGCAAAGGGAGATCCTCTGAGCCCTGACCGGGAGTGGTCGAGTTTGCTGGACTGGATCGACACACAAGAAATGATCGACAACAAGAAGATTATCAATTGGGGGTTCTCGACTGGTGGCTACTACTCTATCCGTCTGGCACATACTCACAAGGACCGAGTGATGGCATGCATCTCACATGGCGGCGGTGCGCACCACATGTTTGATAAGGAGTGGCTGGACGAGGTCAACCATCTGGAATATCCTTTCGAGTATGTATCTTGCCCCATTCTCCAGGTGGCCAAGGCGGAGCTCTGGCCTGGCCCTATTACTGACTTTACTTGAACAGTCTCTGCGGCGCCTTGACGTACAAATTTGGCTACGGCAATGATCAGGAGAAATTCAAGCAAGAAGCCCATAAGTACTCGCTGCTCAATGATGGCACACTGGCGAAGCCTTGCACGAAGCTGTTTCTGGTTAACGTGAGTGTGAACGACTTTCTACTTCTCGGCCCCAGTCACTAACTGGACAGGGTAATGACGATGAGATTTACCCAATTGACGACATGTATGTCTGTCTTGAAAATGGACAGCCCAAACTCGCACGGTAAGTCTATCGAAGAGCTGTGTTGAGGACAATCTAACAGTCTCTTCCCAGGTTTGTCAAGGGTAAGAAGCACATGGGCGAGCCCGAATCTTTCACCATCATCTTGAACTGGATCTATGGTATCCTTGGGCTAGAGGGAAACGTGGTAGACCAATTGAAGACTCTCCCGTTCAAGGCCAAGTACTGAGAAAGACCTGTTGCTGGAGGGCATGAAGGACGCTTATTGAGGCAGCAAATAGCAATGCATAGCAAAGGGGGCGGTGTGCTAGACGTAGAGTAGATCCAGACTTCCGACGTATCCTTCTAACCAGCCAGGTTGGCTTGAAATCCTTGCTTTCAGATCCGATGAATTCTCTCAGAGCTCCTGTGTGCCCCCCCATGTCGGAGCCAGCCTTATCCAGGATAGACCCTGACAAGCGTTCGATGCTTGCGACCAATACAGTACTCCGCTCTGCATCTTTACATGAAGTATTTCATCAAGATCTTCCCTTTCATCAGCACTCTCTACAGCTTCTTCGCGCTGCGGATAGCTCCTTCTCTTCTTGCGTCGTCTGAATTTCTATTTCTACAACCTTTTTGTAATGTCTGTGTCGAGCGACTTCATGGCTGGCGATGACCCCAGGAATTCTACCGCTCTCCGTCTGGCGCAATCCCTTCGCCGTGCAAGTACAGCTACAGCGTCTTCATCTGCGGGATCTCTGCAGGAGGAACAGCAACGGCGACCAACTTTCGGTTCAATTGAGTCAGCTCGGAAGTCAAGCCTGGGGGGATTGCCATTACTGCTCAAACGCTCCAGGACGAGGGCGCCAGACAATGTTCGAGGAAACAGTGCGGCAGCCTCTCAGTATGCCATCTCTATTTTGCTTTTCTTACTCCGCTGATTAAATCTCAGTAACCAAAGCCTGGGCGACAGTTTCTTCTCCCTCCCTAACGAAATCCAATCCCACATCCTCTGCTACCTCTCCGCCCCAGATGTTCTCTCCGTCCGCCTCTCGTCCCACACCCTGTCCGACTTACTGTCATTCAATGCCATTGCCATCTCTCGTTCCATCCTATACCAAACCATAATCGGTGACACAACCCTCTACCTTGAGACGCTTTATCCGCAACCCCGCCCATTGTCCGACCTCTCATATCTCCTCCAGATGCTCCACCGTCAGGCCGTTGTTACCAAGATGGTCACCGCGGTCACAGACTTCATCCAGTTCAAAATCTATCAGATGAAGTCCGCAAGCCGACAGCGCAAATTTGAACCCATCCGGAAGCGAATGATAGAGAGACTGACAACACCGACGTGGATCATTTACCACTTCCTCGAAACCTTCCGCAAGGAAATCCTCTCCTCCATCACATCTCCCACTACCCCAGTCTCGAGCGTAACCTCCCATTCTCCGTGGTCATCCCCCCAGAATCCATCCTCCCCCACCGCTGCCGAAGAGATCGGAATTTGCCAATCCTGCTCCCATCTCCAATGCTCCATTATCGCTCTATACCCCATTGGGGACCTCCTTCCCACCTACCAGTTCTTCAAGATCCTGCTCAGTGCATTCCGGCAGAAGCTCCATCCGCCAACTTACGCCGGCTCTATTGAGCGGCGGCTCCGCGGCTGGACCCGCGACGCCGCAAGCGATGAAGACATGACAAAGATGCTGGTGCTGGGTGGGATGAGGGAGGTCTACCGAATCATGAAATACTCAGGATATTCGTCCAGACTGGCGGAAATGCAGCGCTTCATCTCTAAAGTCGACGGGAGTGCTTCCGTCCCGCTCCCTGCCTCCAGTCGAGCAACAGGCGACGAGCCAAAGGGCTCAGTGACTCGTTTGCGCACGCCCATGATGCTCGCTCTCGACCCGCCGGACGGCCCAATTCTAGAAAACATGAAGTTCCTACTTCAGTCAGAATCGCTACCGCAGGCACCTAACGCGTTGTGGCTACCGGGCGCGCGGTCGAGGATCCTGAAAGCGGCGATTATGGCAGGGACGGTGGAGACGCACTGGGCCATTCCAGATTGCTTTACATTTATCAAGGACATTATTGTGGGCCGGGAGCCGAGGCTGGGGGAGAGTGAGCAGTTTAATCCGAATATTAGTTTTGAGCCCAATGGTGGACACGTAATGCTGGGCACGGCGGCGGCAGGGGACGATGACGGCCATGAAGACGACGAGGGAGGTGAACACCAGGTCGCTGTGTTTGGGTGATGGCAAAATGAGATAGAGATTCTCGATGGGATCTTTTTAGGCTCAAACACCGTCCTTGCCTTCACAAAAGACGGGGAACACCAAGCGGGAAGTAGGAGCGATGCTAATCAAGGACGCCGATGTGGTTTTTAACGACAAGTCGTTTGTGGCAAGGGTGATGTCACTGTGGGGCTTCTGGTGTCTTGCCATCGACTTGAGCGCTGTGCGCTATGGCTGTATGGAGGAAACGAGCCACGCAAACCTTAGCGAGATTAGAGAGTTGTCCTGCCTCGTTGAGTCATTGGCGTAAAGTACGTACTTGATGCCGTGTCCGGGATACTGAGCAGATACGGGACTGGGAGGTGGTACATCTGCGTAAGCTGGTGCACAGTTGATGGTAAGGATGTCATATGTGTGGGTAGGCATGCAGGCTTGCTGGCATCGACATAAAGGAAATTGTGAATCGGGCAAACTTGGTCTAAGTTTCATGTACCTAGTATGTCCCTCGTCATCTCAAGAAGAGAAGAGAGCAACGCCCAATATACGGCGTGACAACTCCATTTTCATGCATGGGTTTCCATATGTACACCTATTCGCCAAATTTCCCCAACTGGCCCACAGGAGCTCGGGTGAATTTCTTTTATCCCTTATTCTTCAAGTCTGCTCTAATCGAAGGAGATATTTCTATTGTTTTGTGTTTTTCTTCGTCTCGTGACGGACATGGTCATTCTAGTGAAGATGCGCTCCTCCTATCACGATCAAGGCTGTTGTTTCTTCGTCGCCGCTCGACGGGGTCGTCGCGCATCTCGACACCAGGGCCGACGGTGTGGGCTCGTGAGGCACGGTTTTTTGGCCAGACCTATATTGGGAGAGGGTTAAATCTATGACACATAGGATAGTATCTGCAGCGCAACCATCGGCTAAGATAGGAGCCTGCATTGTAGTTTGACCTTGCGGCTTCCCCTTGATAGAAGAACAACAATGCCCCAGATTGCGCATTTGAGACATAAGGAAGGATGTGATAACTTACATTTGTACCTCCCCATCCCAGCCTAAAAGCAAGCTCGTGCGCAAGTAGTTCTCCAAACCCAAGCATCATGCCGTTGATAAAGGGTAAGAGCAGATTTATAGCTGCTCCGCGGAGTATTGACCAGACAGTTGGAGGTTGGTATAGAACAACGGGCGAGCCTTCGCCATGGTTATTGGAGGATGACTGGGGTGGGGAAGATGACGGGGGAGACAGTGACGAGTAGGCTTCTGAATCGGAAGGAATAGTGAGGCCGGAGGCAGAGAGATCTTGTGGTGAAGATGGAGGAGACTCCTGTGACATTTCGGCGCTGATAATGGCAGGGGTGATCAGGGAGGTGATTGGAAGAGTATAGGCCGAGCTTGCTACTGCTGCTGCGGCTGACGAGACGAAGGTCGGGTCGGAGTCGAAGTCAGGTTAGTGGTCTTTGGTTGAAACGCTCTATGCCTGTGCTTGGAGAAATGACAGGCATCGCCGGAGAGAGGTGGTCCTTGATTAAATCAGTAAGATTCGATGTCGTCGCGGCCGGTGGTGGGAGGTGGCCATGGGATGCTCCCAGAATATGTCGCTTGACCAAAGCTCGAGCTCCAACAAAGACGGGCAATGGTCTCAGAAATTCCGAGAACCAATCATTTTCAACAAATCGCAAGGCGGCGACAAGTGACGTACCAAACTATTTTGCTCAAGGCAGCTGTTCACTACAAACATCTACATCCTTCCTCCCCTTAACGAACCATTTAGCTTCTTTTTCAATACCCTTCCAACCGCCACTATGGACGAAATTAGTCAAGAGGACGAGCTCATAGCGCAATTCGCTGGTGTCGCTTCAGTCCCAGCATCTGAGGTAACGTTGCTTCCACATCAGACATTATGCATGTTGTGCGTTCGTGAAGCTCTTTGACTGACTGAATAAAAACCAGGCCCGCCAGTATCTCGCCGCGAATAGCTGGGACCTTCCAGCTGCACTTACAGAGTTCTACACTGTGCAAGAAGAGGCAGGCGCGGAGCATGAGCAAGATGACAACCAGCCAAGCTACGAAGAAGAAGAGGAGGAGGAAGAGGAGGAGGAAGAAGAGGAGGACGAGCCTCCAGTGACTCGTGCTTTACCATCTGGTGGACGTCGACTAGGCGATGGCCCTTCTGACCCTCAACCTATTCCTACCTCGGCCTCGTCAAGATCTTCACAACCCGAAAAGAAGCCTGCACCACAAAAGAAATTCGCTACCTTAGGCGACTTCAGCTCAGACTCACAGGCTCACGATGGCGATGATGGGGGTGATGACGACGGCAAACAAGACCTGTTCGCAGGTGGCGAGAAGTCAGGTTTGGCAGTCCAAAACCCAGACGACATCAAGAAGAAAATTCTAGAGAAAGCTATGAAGGGCAAACCGGTAGACAGGGAGGAGCCAAAGCCACGGTCATCACATTTCACGGGCACAGCGCGAACTCTCGGCGGTGACGACACTCCTTCCCAAATCATTGAACCACCCGCAGTACCACAGGCCTTACGACGTCCAGAGCGAGTTGATCGAGTCCTACACTTCTGGAATAATGGTTTCAGCGTCGATGATGGCGACCTTTACCGCTCAGATGACCCCCGGAATGCAGACATCCTGAACGGCATCCGACAAGGTAGAGCACCACTGAGCATCATGAATGTGATGCCGGGACAGGAAGTAGACGTTGAGATCAAGCAGCATCAGGAAGACTATGTACGACCCAAAAAGAAGTATGTACCATTCGCGGGCCAAGGGAACAGACTGGGTAGTCCAACGCCCGGCGCTCCCAGCATGCCAAGCTCTTTCATAACCACCACTGCTTCCAGCACACCCCCAACCACGAGTGAGCCTCCTAAGGTCGATTTGGATGAATCGCAACCCGTCGTCAATCTACAAATCAGATTGGGCGGTGGTACTAGGCTTCCAGCTCGCTTCAATCCCACACACACCATCGGCGATGTCTATTCTTTCGTTGCCGCTGCTAGTCCGGAGAGTCAGAGTAGGGAATGGGTGCTTCAGACTACGTTTCCTACGACTGAACTTACAGATCACGCAAAAGCCTTAGGGGATATGCCTGAGTTCAAGAGAGGTGGTGTGGTCGTGCAGAGATGGAAGTGAACATGAGAGAATACATTATTGGACGGGGTTGGTGGGCATGGATGCATTGGTGGTGTTTATGTATGGATACGGATAGAGCACAGCCCTCCACACAAGATGATGGAGTTCGGGCTTAGAGCAAGTCTTCTAGACATATCAACATGATTTTGGTGCTTAGTCGAGTGACAAACTTCCTCCCCGCGGATAGTGCCGGTAGCAACACTTGTGCAAGTATCAGTACCACGAAGTCAGCACCATTCTCGTTCCACATCAGCGACCACTGACACCGGATGTTCAATGCCCGTTCAGGCTATCAGTTATGGCGTGCAAATTGTCAAGGCTTTGTTGGCTGATGTTTGAATGAACAAATTCGAACTGGATGCGCGTCGACCGCATTCTTTGCAGCGACAACAATGACTGCTGCACAACGATTTCATGCCTCGCAATCAAAGGTCGTTTTGATGAAAAAGACCAAGAATCACCATCTTCCTTGGATATCCCGACTTCATTGTTATAAGAGCAAGTCGCCCAATGAAATTTCGTTATATGATTCCTTTATTTCCATTCCTTTATTCTCAAAGCTCTCTCCTTAAACTCTGTACAAAAGCTAATCAGGTAGGCCTCTCCGTCAAAACACATTCCTTTCAACGCACGTGCATCTCTCCATCTCGTCTTTGTTTTTGATTGTCCAAAGCAGTCAAAGATCTCAAGCTCACAAAGCTGCGGTCAGTAGAATATATTCTCCCGACTCATCTACCTTCGCATCAGATAGAAATATCTACAACAATAAGATCCAACAACCTTTGCTCCAAACTCCAACCCAAACAAATCAACCATTTTCCAATTATCAGTACTTTCATTCAATACATCATACTTACTCACCAACAACATGTATCTTTACCCGGAATCTATGACAGTGGTAGCTCGCTACCTCCTTCCAGAACTAGATGAAGCAGCGTGCTGCTTGCATTGTCGAGAAAAGCTTCACGTGGTCAATCCTGTCGCCATCCATCGTCTTTGCGGCATCGTACTCTGCGAATACTGCTTCTCAAAGGCACTGATCGATTATCATTCATCACCGCTCGTCGGGCGGACGCCGCCTTGTTGTCCATCCTGCCATCACAGCCTCACAGAAGAAAACCTGAACCTAACCTTTCCACCTCTCAGATATGCGGTCAGAGACTCCCTCTCTCTTCTGCCTAACCAAAAATGGCGACAAGAGCTAGAAAGGCAGCAAGCTGAGCCAGTCCAGAATTTCAGCACTCCTCAAGGGTTCGGCCAGATATATGAGCCAATCCTCTTCGGCGGCAAAAATGCCATCGGCGAGGAGTTTATGGTCCTTCCAGATGGGACCGCCGTACGAGCTCAACCCGCACCCCAGCCTATACATTACCAGCATCTGCGACAGGAGGTCAAAGATCTCGGAGATGTGATGAAGCAGGACGCTGGAGAGTCGAGGCAATGGTGGGAAGAACAAGAGAACAACTTGGCTAACTGGGGCGGCAACAATAAAAAAGGAAATGTCCCCAGGTACCGCCAGAATCAGCACCAGAACGACTTCCATGGGTTCAGAAGGAATGGCTGGGGCAGGAATAATAACCAGCACAAAAAACGCCATAACCAACAGAAACAGAATAACCAGGGCAGAAACAAGATTTAAGGGACCCGATACAGCACAGGGCTTCAATGGGCTTTGAGCAGGTCTCAGCATTGTGGCTCTCTGAAGGTCTCCAAGGTAGGTCATAGGGTTTAGAGCTAAGTATTCCATTTCTTTTGTCCAATTTCAACCCTTTTACACTGAATCCATAAGTCCAAGGTGCAACCGCAAGGGTAAGTGTTGTCATCAAGTGATAGGAAGATTGCCTCGAAAGGGACTTAGACGAGTAGCAACGTGTTTCACCGTCAGGTCCTCAACACTTCGCAACTCCAGTCTCACGTAATCTCTAGACGCCTATTCTCCGGCCCGGCTCATGCCCAGGTCAGGTCTGCTCAACCGCCGCGGCGAAGTTAAGACCTTCCAGTATGAGCTAGCTCCTCACTTGAGCAGTGGCAGCGGCAACACGAGCTCGGGTGCATGGCCAGTTTCAGGAATTGACCAGCCTCCACCGACATTCAAGAACACAAGTTGGGATCCCTGCATGGCTGATAATGGGGGTATAATTGTTGTCGCAGCTGGTCGTAAGATACCACCCGTCTTAAGGAGATATGAGGACAAATATTTGTTCGTTGGTGATTGCTAGTCGATTGAGTCTCAGATAGACTTGACGAAGCTGAAGCGGGGATGCGGGAAGTAGGAAGGATTCTCCAAGATCATGTACGGGAGTGACATTGAAAATATCGGCAAGACTTGCGAGGTGGAGGAATTTGACTTGTGCTAGAACATTGCAGTCCTTGAAATTTTCAAGCATTCAGACATCCACTTTCTCTTGTCTTGAATCGTTAGCTAAGGGGAAGAAAAAGTGTCTCGAAATGCCACAAAGTTCCACGACGTGTAAGCCTGCCTCAGGTTTGCTCACTCCCAGTTCAGGCTAGAACGGGAACAGCTTAGGTCTAAAGATGGAAATGGAAATGCTCACGTCGAGATTCCGACGTTGAATACGCCGTTTCAGAAGGTAAGAGTGGAATGAAAACAATGCATCACGCTTGCTCTTCACATCGTCTTCTCCACTTCTATGATTCTAATTGCCCTTGCCAATCAGGAAATCCCAGCCATTCGGCCAAATCAGAAATTCCATAAGCCTCTTCGGTGACGCCATAGTACAAGCTACCACACACCTTGCTCTCATTTTAGGTGGTACGTACCTGACCTTCAGCCATACCGTTTGCGTCGGTGTGCTTTACCCCAACGATTGTCTCACTCGGCTAGGTGTAAGATCGGTCCTGGAGAACGCTTCGGAAGTGAAGGCGGCCATCACGAAAGCATTGGCAATTGAGCAACAACACCTGAAAGAGATGAAATACTCCGAAAAATGAAATCCAAACGACGCTAGACATGTGCCGGATGGGGAAAAGGCAGCTCCAGGAGCTCGAGGAGTCTATTAAGTTCAAGGAAGCGGTAAGAATTGCAAATCCGCCATTAGCAGAAGATGTGCTGCTGCTGAAATGCTGGTATATGGCATGAGACATGCGGTTGTACAGATTGATCGTTACTGACAATATCGGGATGGAGCACAATCATGTATATGTCAAAGCAGCTCGGAACTTGTTCAACGAATGCGACGAGATCGATGGCGAGCTCAAGGGGTACTTTTCAGAGAAAGAGAAATAGGATGCTAAGTTCCAAGAAATGGCTGCTTAACAGTACCAGGTGAGAGTTTCCAAGGGTGGGAAGGCAGTGGTTGGCAAGCTCGATCCAATATGAGTTGCTTTGTGACGGCAGAGTGGAAATACTGGCGAGTATTGGATGGAGAGCCATCGAGCAGGGGATCTTTTGCTGCGGTGGTTCAATTCTTAGGAGCAGACAGCGGGACCTGGGGGTCAAACGGCAAGGAAATTCAAGCATGAAGAACCACGAGCCGGGGATAAAACGAGCTTCCTTTTCTAGGGCCAATCTCTGGAGAACTGTTAGCTATTGAATCTCGAAACCGTGCTGTACCATATAAGCAGAATCCGCAATTACTGGCAGTTGTCAGGTCCATTGCTGGGCTGTGAATCAAGCACCACCTCGCTATGGATAGTCGGAGAGCTATCGATTTCTCTTGTTTCTGACCGTCTCTCATTTCCTAATTCATCTCCGTTCCTTGTGAGGTCACGCAAGAAGGGGACCGTGAGCGGGGATCGCCTCATACAAAAGACTGAAAGGTCGCAGGGGCTTTGGGGTTGATGGCTCAGACGGCTGACCTCGACTCGGCAAAGTTGCCTTTGATCACCAAACTTTTTCAAGCAAGACCAGCCCAAGCTCAAGAGCATTCGAGGCAAAAGGTGTCGCGTCAATCGTGCAGGACGCATCACGGCGCCATGTTCGATTCGAGAAGTTTGCGATTGGTGGCGCCCATTGCCAGGCGTGGACACTTACGGACGCAGCCTCAATTCTCAGGAGTTCGATCGGTTAGTCTACTATTCCTCTCTTCCTTTGCCGGGCAATTAACCTTTATCCAGTTCTCGATTAATACGAACAAATCCCCCGCAACGCGGCACCTGTACCATCGGCCTCGGCAGAATCCCGTTCGAAGCTCGAGGTGGCAGCAGACTCGGTCTCTTTCATTATTTGGATGGGGTTCGTCAAAGTCCCCTGACCCAGAATTCTCAACAGTCCATTCCACGCAGCAAGCCGGAAACTCGCAACCACCAGTTGAGAAATGGGATGCCGGAATAGTCTCTTCAAACCCCAAACCTATAAAAGCTGTATACGCCACATCTGACACTCCTGCTACATCAACACTTCCACATACTCCTGAGCCTCAAGTCTTGCGCGATATCGAGAATGCCATTGCTGCTCCTCATCCTACTCATGGTGCCGAACCCTTATTACCTACGGAGGGAGAACTATCTACAATACCCGAGCGCATTGGCTATCTCAAAGAAGTCTGCGGGTTAGACTATGGCTGGGGACCAACTGCATTCATGGAGTTTATGGTGGAGCATTTACACATTTTTGGAGGGCTCACATGGGCTGCTTCGATTGTAGGCTCTGCCATCCTGATTCGGCTCTTTGTCTTCAGATCGTCAATGCAGTCATCCAACATCTCGGTAAGGATGAAACAAGCGAATCCCATTCTTGAACCACTTCGAGCAGAGTATAAAGAAGCCACTCTGGCAAAAGACACTGTTAGGCAGACACAGACGGCAACTCAAATGAGGATGATTATGAAAGAATACAACATTAGCTATGGGAAGATGTTGCTACCTGCTCTCATCCAGGTACCCCTCTCCTTCGGCGCTTTCAGACTATTTCGCGGTATGGCATCGCTACCTGTGCCCGCCTTGGAAACAGAACACTGGCTATGGACTTCCGATCTCACACAGTCGGACCCATTGACGATTTTGCCCATTATCTCTGCTGCGTCTCTCTACACAAGTCTGAGGGTGAGTTCCTCGCCTGCGGTGGAACATGGAGTTTGGTTTTCCGATACTGACTTGTAATGTGTGTAGCTCGGGTCGGAAACCGGAAGTGGTCCTATGCAAGGCGGTCTCGCTCAGGTTCTGAAAGTCGTCCTGCCCGTAACGTCCTTGATCTTCGTCTACTTTCAGCCTGGTGCAGTGCAGTTATTTTTCTGTACAGGTTCACTTCTTGCCCTCTGCCAAACAACCATGTTACAAAATGCAGTGATTCGCCGCTGGCTTGGTCTGCTACCACTTGTACCGAAGGTCGTCCCCGGCTCTGGTCCTACTGTACCTGGTGGGTTGAAAACCTGGCAAGACCCTAACGCCAATCATATTTCGACATCGCAAACAAATGCACCAAAGGATGTCAGCGTCGTTGACCGATACGTCGATGCCGCTAAAGGAAGATACACGAACATGAAGGAGATCGTACTGGGAAAGACTGAAGACAGGGTGGCAACGAGAAAGAAAGAGAATTTCGACTCCAAAGCCGAGAAATATGAGCTCACAAGGCGGCAACAGGCCGAATGGGATAGAGAAACCAGAAATAAAAGCAAGGTTGCTAGTAGCTCCAATGTCAAAAGCGGTAAAGACATGATCGATGAGTTGGTGGAAGAAGACGAAGACATAATCAGGCCGACAACATCGAAAAGCAGAAAGAGGCGTTCAACAGGGGTCAGGCGATGACGATAAAGAGGTTCGGAGAGGGAAGAAGACCGGACTGGTCATTGTACAAATGTATCTGATTATATTTTGCATGGCGCGGGTGGGACTGTAGACTAACTCACCAAAATCCAGTTCTGAGAATCAAGTGACCCGCTTGACTTGCACTTGATCTTACCATCGGAGCCTTTCTGAGGCTTTGTCTGATACAGCAGTAAGCCGGGAGCAGATCTTCAAGACTTTGAGCTACACCTGGCGAAGAAAGTACTTCCAAAGTAGAACGCCATTTCCAAATACACCCATGCCTACGAGGAAGATGTGGCAGCAGCCATCCCATGAGGTACAGGCCACATTTGCTCACTTTAGTTACGTCTAAACTCTCATATGAGTTCGGGCATGACCCCTCGGCTTGTGTTGGTACGCATTTATAGGCCCGGGAGGCTGCTGCCAAAGACACTTGTTGACACCTCTGATGAACTTGCTCCTGGTTATAAGCCTTCACTTCTTTTCTTCGCTGTCATCTTGGAAACGGCCATAGAGGGTGTCAGACCCTATTAGGTCGCGAGACTTGTCTGCTACAGATGTGGATTTCCACTGAAGTCTTTTACCATTTTCTTCAGGGTGGGCTACCTAATACAGAATTTCTGGGTGATTCATTCCTTCACTTGATTTTGATTGTCAACAAGCAACATTTCCAAGCTCCGCTCTTCTCAAACCTTCATCCATTACGATCGTCCGATTTGCCGAAGCTCATGTTTGGCCTGTCTCGCCGGAAAAAAGTGCACAATGGCCACCACGACAGCCAAGGTATGATCTCGTTCTCACTGGTATTAGATAGGTAGAGACGTGGGCGCTCACTCACTTCACAGGCTCCTACCTCGAAGCGCAACCGCGAGAGACCTTCTTGTCGAATTACTGAGGACAATAGCAGTCTCCTCAGTTTGCCCAACGAAATCCTTTTTATGGTCGCGGGGAATCTGACCATTTGGGACCAACAATGTCTGGCCTTGACCTGCAAGCACTTGTCCGACATCGCCAGTCATGACGAGATCACCACCATCCGCGATTTCTATCGGATCGAGGGTGGAGCCGAAGAGTTCTTCCTTAGACTCCAGAAAGGCTGGGTCCCCAAAAACCTGAAATGGTGTCATCACTGTGGCAAATTTCAGTCACGAGAGAAGCACTGCTGGGTCGATCTTGCAAAGAAGCACAAAATGAAGGTTGGAGGTCACATCGATGAAGCCTGGAGATACGTCATTGACAAACACATTTTCCCAACCCTCGTATCCAAATGGTGCGACCCACAAGCTCTTCGGATAAACTCGGCCCTCAAGGATTGCCCGAAGTGCGCCATTTCCAAGGCGAGAATGACATACTGGGGCTGGACATAAGGCCAGTAATGTGGCAACCCGTCCATTGTGACGACGTCTGGCGAGGTAAAGTGATTCCGGCCACTGAAACAGCGGCCAAATAGCTACTCCACCACGGCTGATTCTCGCAAACCGCAAACTCAGGAATTAGTTTGCATACACACGGTAGACAGACTGTGCTGCATTGAGACTTTAGATCTTTCCCCAAAGGTCCTTTCACATTCTTTTTGTCCTCATCATCATTTCAAGCGAACCAAGCCTACTAACACCCGGACTCTTAACCACTCATGACACGATCTCATTTGTCAGAAACATCTCTTCTCAGATACTTCATGATTGTGGATCTGAGGCAATGAATATTTGAAGACGCAGTCTAGAGGCTTAAAAGAGACCGTTCCTCTCATCAGGGTCTCTTAGCACATCGTTGTTCCCCCCTGCTATTCACTGAAAAGGTAGCATCGATCGTCTTGGGGCCTGAACGGGTTCAATAAAAACCAGGCCAAGCTTAGCGAGGGTGGAAAGGGTTGGATGCCGTTCTTGTTGGTTCCCTAAGGCTCGTATAGAAGCAAAGGCAACGTCATGGGGAGAGAGCGACCCGTGTATCTTCTACAAGATCACGCATAGACATGGATGTATGAACTCAACAGTTTCCTGTTTGACAGGTGAGGTGTAAGGGAGGAACTGGATGATGCGTGACGAAATGCCAAGACCCTCATCGGGCGGGGACTTCGAAAAAGGGGCGCGTCCTTTGAGCTCCAAACCTAGCAGAACCATGCAATCGTCGATTGCTACGGATGGCTAAAATCTGCTCTACAGAGGTGAAGTGGGTGTCCGCGGAAGGAGGTTGGACCGAGATTGCGCTTGACGTGAAAACGTGGGCTTCAAAATTTTTCACAGGATTCAAATCAGTCTGGGGCTATTAGGGTAGGATCGATCCTACGGCGATATCCATGTCATTCCATGGCAGTCAATTGTGGACACAAGACGATCCGTGATGAGTTATCTTTGCATTCACCCGCACGCTGGCGCGAGAGCTCCCCTTGAGATAGGACATAGCCATTATCTCTGATCTATTACAATACAACAATCGGTGGCTGTGTATTTGCTTTGCGGGTATCGTGCGTTGGAAGAAGCAAGAATAAGGAAGCAGATGCCAGAATTGCCCTCCAGTGTACATTTGAGTGTACATATTCCTCTCTTCTCTTCTGCCTTGTTGCCGAGATGCCAATGTAGTGAGCACCGGGGTAACCTCGACGGAAAACACTTTTCCCTTCTCTCCAATGCCGTTACACAAATTAATGAAAGTCGCTGGAAGCCGCTCATGAAAAGATACAGAAAAAGCACATGCTTGCAATGCCGGATAGTCGGACAAGGAATGGTGTTGCACCCAAGACCAGGTCTCGGTGATATGGACAGCTGACGGGGTTTGGGTCGTCGGTCTGCGCTTGGTTGGGATGTTGGCAATCTATTCGCCCACAGATGGGAGTAGTGTTAGTTCAAAACGGCTCGTAGATCCATGGTTCATTGGCGGTTGGATATTGTGAATGATATCCAAACGTTGAGTACGGTTGCGTTGTGTTCTGAGGCGTCGGCGTGGGTGGACCATGGCGTTGAGCGAATGTCTGACTCTTCTGTGGCATGACAAAATTCTCGTCCTCTGGAGTGATTGGTGGAGTTGGATAACCGTGCTGCACAACAGAAGCGTTCGAAGGTTTTGGTGGCGTCGAATACGAGGTAAAGTACCCGTCGGTGGCAGGCTTGGACACCGATAATGTTGGAGTGAGCTCATACGTTGGCGTCGGCGGAGCCTGAGAAGCTGTAGAGAGTGCTGCTTGTTGAGCAAGGAAGGCTGTGAGTAACCGGGACGCGCATGAATATCGGGCTGAGGAATACTTGCGTGAGAGGATCAGTGATGGCTCGTGCAACTTCTGGGAGAGCTCGACAAGAGTGTTGTTGCAGAAGTGCGAAGCGTACTCATTATGCCTTGGTTGGGGCCGCCCAAGGATGTGCCTGGCAAGCGCCAGCGCTGCAAGTGCAAGAGTAGATGACTTCTTCGAGACGAAATCCCGGTGATACAGTGCAATCTCGAGGATGTAGAGCGTCAGGTTTTCGGCTTCGGGGTCGTACACGCCATCTTTGACAGCTAGCCGCAGGAAGCTGTCCACAGTGGGATGACCAACCACCCAGCCAAGCGTGGACAGTACGTGCCATTCCATCTGCAAAAACATATCGTCATCGTAGAGGGAGCAGCACATCGATTTCAGCTCTTTGATCGTTGGCACTTTCTCCTTTTTGTCCCCATACTTTGCCGCAATAAGCAGAGCTGCACAGCCGACCAATTGGTAATGTCGCTTATAGACAACCCTCTTTGAACAATATCTGTCGAGAAGATTGATGGTCAAAAAAAGGGTTTCTGGTAGCAGTTGGAAGGCTGAGTGAGCTTCGATCAGGAAGTCAAGTAGATAGGGCCGCATGAACCACTGAATCTCTGTTTGAATATCGATCGAGTCTACGTCGGGCATGGTTTCGGCCTGGCATCTGGGTCAGCTGAATCTGGACGTTGATATAGCAGGGTTGAACAAACATCCATATGTAGCATATGTTCTAGCATATCATGTTGATACTCTTCTGCGTCGAGCCTGGACAACTCCTCTGCAAGCATGTTTTGCCGCTGACGAGCAATATCGCGGGTGAAGTCTCTATTGTTCACAGCTGGCCGCGGAGGCTCGTCAAAGACTTCCATGATACCACTCTCATAGCCGCTATCGTTCGAGCCAAACGAGGAGATTCGGCGATATGCCATATTGCTGGATGACCGAGGTAGACTGTGGTGGCAAGTGTTGAGGTGTTTTCCTTGGATCGATGAACGACGGATAAGAGTGAATGACAGTCGTGGGGGCAAAGAGTGAATTATTGAATAAGGTGAATTAATTAATGAGAGACTTGTCGAACTGAATTTTCAACCTGGAGGTGGCCAGGAACCAGATATGAGCTCTTTGAAAAATTGAGAGCTGGAGCGTGCTTATTGTGAGCTTGAATTCCTTGGAAGAGATTGTGGCGGGTTATTAGGGCTTACCGAGTGGAGGACCAACAACCCTTACGGCAGACACAGCACAAAATTCACCATCAATTCGAGGGCTCGATTGATTCCGCGAATGGCAGTGAAGGTGCTCCGAGCTTTATGAAGGTCGAGTGAACGCCTCCAGTGGAAAGCTCAAAGCTTTGAGGGTGGGGCTTCGGTAGATGACGAGGGCTGGAGAATGCGGGATGGAAGGGCCACGGAAAACCTAGGAGCACGAGCCCTAATGCAAGGATAGTTAGTGATCTTGATTCGCTAGTGCAGGTAGGAATGAGAAGCAATCAGACTCGGTAATTTCCTGCAGCGACAGTGCTGAAATGGATTTCTAGGATGACAGCTCCCTTGTAGCCGGAATACCAAAATTTTTAATGAGTTCGTAGGGAATCCAGTTCGAGTCGGTCCGTGTGAGATCAACCAAGGTGACCTAGAAACGAAGAACGAGGCTGCATCGACGGTGTTTCCTTTTTGAACCGTAGAGAGCTTGACATCATCAACGGCGTTCACGAAGCTCATTCCTTACACGATCGTCACTTTCGAGAGACCGTGCTGAGAATTGGCTGCCTTTGGCTACACCGCAGTGTCTGCTTGTAATGCCTTCATCCCTTTTTTGACAGTGTGAATTTTTGTTGTGCATTGATCATTTCTGGTCAAATTGGTTGGAACCAAATCAGAATTGGACTCGATGGTCGTCTGTCCATTCGATTATCGAGGGGAGAGGAGTATGAGCGTCGAGAGAATTTCAGTCCCAAAGCTCCTTCGAGAGCCGAGACTGTCCTGGAGATGTGATCGAGAAGCCACAAGATTTTCCGTCCAATTAAATATCCGTGGGTAAGAAGCCGAGGTGGTTTTGGAGCTGCCGTTGTGTGGTTCCTTCAAACTCGAGGAAAGAGATTTAGGAGAGAGAGAATGCAGCTTACCTAGATTGACCAATGGATATAACGATGACAGGCCACAGACCCAGGTCCCACTCAGCAAGACCAATGTCACTTTGCTGAACGTCTGGAACAAAGATTTTATGCCGTGTAGGAAATATCCAAGAACGCTCAAGACAGGGCTACTGGAAAAGTAGGAAGAGGGACTGCGTGGACATTAGGCACCCTAGATCAGGATATGTACCTTTTGTCACACGGAAGAGGAGGTAGGAGGTGTCGGAGGAGAGAGGTGAGGGTTTGAGGAAGAGGGGACACGAGATCCTCAAAGCTGGAGGAGAGGGAGAGAGAGGGAGTAGAGTGCAAGATTGAAAGGTTCAGGATGTCCAGGAGTGGACTTGCGGATTGGCCAGCCGAGACGCTTACCGGAACGACGGGGGGGGGGTGTGTCCCGAGCCGCAGGTGATAATAGTGTGGGCGACGAGCACTGGGTGGCTCGCTATTTGCCAGTAATCGTCAGGCATAATTAGGCATGGCGACGCCGAGACTGGGTCTTGGTCGCCCTTGAGCTGCAGCTGTCCAGCCAGCCTTTGACACAGGTGGAGTCGCCTACCAGAACTCCGCTAAGTGCATCTGGCATAACCCCGATCAAAGGCTGCAAGGACCAGCCATGCGGCGTCAACACGCTTGTCGCGTCGACCCAATTTCCACTCATCTGGATTCAAGACATTTTCTGCTCCTAAGTGCTTGCAGCTGTCAATCTCGGAAGTCCACTACTTTGCAATATTGGGATGTATGTCTTCCTACGGATAGCCTCTGCATTTCTTCTTACGGTATCCCTGAAAAGCTTGACATTCTCGACAATACCATCGAGTTAGCTTCAACAATGCCTCCAAAACTATCTGACAATTTGGGATGTCGTTGCAATGCCGATCTGTCGTACCCCGACGGGGTCGCGTTTTTGGTCCCTTTTACCAAAAGTCGCGTCAACTCACTTCCATTGGACAACCCTACCTTGCAGTTTCCTGCTTTCTGAAAGCTTCTAATGCAGCTCCATCTGCGCTCGTCAACTGCCCCCCCGTGAACCCGGCTGCCATTGCTTTCCCTCTCTACCTACGTAAAAATGGATTGACAACGTGGACAAGGCTCTACATCCATGCTCGGCGTCTGGCACTGCCACCAATGATTGTTTGTGTCTCTCCTCGTCATCGTGACCGCGTCTTCGCAAATAAGAACTTGGCCAGGTATCCATCGCCGACGAACTAGCCACAGGTTTTTGAGCTGGCAGTCTCAGATGGTCATCGTCGGCTTAATTAGGCAGTTGGAACTTGGAAGTCATGAGAAGCATAATCTCTAGCAAATGACGATTGACACCGACGACGTCTAGCTCCCATGAATCAGGATTGATGCACTTCTTGGTAGCACTCCTGCTTTGAGGTTGCTGTTGGCGATCATTTACGGACGTCAGGCTCTCTGGTAAACGGGTGCACATCTGGTACATGGAATCACGTCAACGATACAAATCGACTCCAGACTTGCTCAGTGCCCTCGTAAGCATTGGCACTCAGCTTGAAATTCGAAGCACTTGACTCGTGTATTGTGAAACCACCAAAGGCACAACGTCTCTTCAGGGAGCCGCATGTAGCTTGCCTTTGTCGTTACCTGCAACGAAGCCGTTCCAACTAGGCGGGGAATGGAATTGCCAGACATGTGACTGTTTGCCTTCTATTTGCCAGTCGTGAAACACAGTGGAAATATTCCTGCCGTCATTTGTACGAGGTCAGAAGTTTCAAAACTGGGGCAACAAGTCGGCAGCAAAATTGTGCCCTGCCAAGGAAACGATGGCTCAGAGCCGTGTTGGTGAGACGATAAGGGACCGGAGATGTTCCTGAGACATTAACGGGCGTGGGATTGATTAGATCTGATACGAGGGCAGGCTCTGGTCCTATCACTCGAAGAAGAAACGGAGGAGGTGGTCCGTGACAAACTTTTGCCTGAAAAAAAGTTTACGTTTCATTACAGATTGTCACCTAGAGATCTCTCACCCACTGTGCTGGAAGATACACGCGATACGTGCCATTCCAAACACGTGCAGGTATCCTTGTCTCGTTAGATTTGCCATGCCAAGCGAAGGATGAAGATGGATCTGCTCCATTTTGTGGGGTGGAGAAAAACGCGTCGCAAAAGCGCGCTTGCGACTGCCGAATCTGCCCTGCGAAGATCAACCCCAGGGACATGGAATTTGGCCTCGACAAGCATCATATTGCATGGATGGAATTAGGGCAAAATGGCTTGTTTTGGGGGAGATGCTTTATACGAGGTTAGAATGGTTGGAAGCCAAGCTTGAGATCGATCTCAATTTGCAGATTTTGGAAATATCTTGCGTGACCGCCTCTATGACGCCCAGGATCAATGGGTCTCCAGATAACATGACATCTCCAGGTCGAAAGAAGATATCTGCGTCCACACAGGATCTTGATCTGTCACTTTTTCGAGGATCCGGGAAATGCCCGACAGTTCTCAAAACGAACTTCTCCTCTTACTACCCAAGATAGTATCAACCCCCAACCCTGCCTTCTTTCGTCGAAGCGCTTGTGGCTAGTCCAATCCTATTCGCGTCTGCCGGTTTCAGCTGCACCATTCTCGCTACTCGAGCATCCTATCCCGCCTTGACCAACAACAGCTCACGTCCTGCTAGACATGCATGTCCAGCTGGCACATGATGCACAGCATTTGCTTCTGTCCTTGCCCCCTTGTATTGCTACGAGAGCCGAAAGCGAATCTTTCCGAACAACCAGCGGACCCCTTTTCCGTGCCCTGCCTTGTCAAAGTGTTAGCCGACCTTTCTTTTCGTGGATGGAGTTCGTCTCATTCGTTCGCCTATACAGAGCTAATATTCAGAGAGACTTTCCGCTATCCTGGCATCAAACACCAGCGGTATCATCTAGGCCATGCGATGCCAGCCGATCAATCCAGTGAGGCTGAAGCGAATTTCACAGAACGCGGTGACGAAGTCGGCCTCCCTCCTCTACCATGTCTTGTATCAAAGACTATGCCCTGCAAACACTCGTGCTCCCTGCCAATGAACTAGGCTGTGCGAAGTAAGCGTCAACGAGGCAAATCATAATCTTACCAACGTGAGTTCCGAGGTCGTCTTCGCTGTCAAGGCAGATTCGTGATCCGAAGAACGTGCCATTCCTTTTGCTCAACGTTATGGAGCATTCGAGTCCTCTCACGGACATCAGGCCCGTCGTGGTCGACGACGTCGAAACATGACCGCGATTCTCGTTAAATGTGAGCGGACAAGGAAGTCGAAATTATCAAGCCATGAACACTGTACGCTCAACAGGAGAGACGTCCGGCCAGGGTCGAAGAAGGACGGACCTTGTAAAAGTCAGTGCCTGAACCATACCCCAATTCTGGCGCTTTCAATCAAGTTCTCTTAAGGATACCAGCTGCTCACACCAAACCTCACATGCAGACTTATCTGTTACAATGAAATTAGTAGATGAGAAACGAGCGTTTTTTGATATGACATTCTGAATTAACTATGTTTCTGGTGTTTTCTGAAATGGCAATCATCCTATCCCTATCCTCGGGCTCGGGCTCGGAAAGAGGACAAGTAATCAGCATCGCCGAGTCAGAGCAGACCAGTGCCGGCAATCTTTTCAGCCGCGACTTCCTGGTTGACAATGAGCAGCAAAATACCAATTGCTTGTCCTTTCAGGCTCTGTTCCCCCATGTCTCATATCCATTCCCCTCATTGTGGCCAGCGTCCGTCAAGGACCGGCGTTATTGCTGATTTCGTGACGCATTGTTGCTTTATGCCGTCTTGGTTTGTTGTGCATTGGGCCATTCAATGACCTTCACTCCCCAAATGCTTCACTCCACTCGTCCTCCTCCTCCTCTTGTCTCCTCTCGTCCTTCCTCCTGGGCCGACCCTGAGTCCAAATCCGAACACAAATGCCCTCCTCATCAAAGACCATAACCATTGTACCGTCCTTGAGCTTCCCACAGACCGTTATGAGCCCCTTCATCCACACCTTCCTATCCCTCTCATCCGCCACGGCTTCGACGAGCTCAATGTGGAAGTCCGGGGCCCGTGTCAACATGCCCTGCCATGCGCCCAAGAACGACGAGCGCGCGGTGTGAGGCGGGTGGTCTTCATGCTGGACCTGAGCATCAGGAGCAATGAGCGTCGAGGCAAGACGCAAGTCATGAGTGTGTGCGAGGGCAGTGAAGAGTGTGGTGGCGAGAGACCGGAGCCTCGCGGATGTGAGCGGATCTATTGGCGGTGTTGAGGCCGGTGATGAGGAGGTGGAGGTCGACTGGGAGGGGGAGGGGCTGATTTTTGAATGCTGCAGCGTGGCAAAGAGAGGTCGAGAGATTTTGAGCCGGCCCAGTCCACAGTACGGGCGGTGGATGTGCACTTCGTTGTTGGAGGAGCGCATGATTTGAGGTATTATGGATGTTTCGGATGGATAGGCTTAGATAATATGTGGAGGAGATTCTGGGTAGTATGTGGTATGGTCACTTGACTTTGGGCACAGAGAGAGCACAATGTCCAGTGAAAGAACTCTCAAACGAGTGTGTTGTAATGTCTATTGGTGAATGAAAGCCTGACCTACCTCGAGGCTGTGTGGCATGTCTTATATCCATCCTCATTCGGACATAATGTACTCCTGTTTATGTGAGCCACGTTTGGTTGACTCACTGCGAGGGATGGGTTTTTTTGGTCCTGCATCGGGGCCGGGATGGCGAGTAGGACGGCGTGGAAGTTACGGACGAAGCGAAGTTGCGACGCTCCGAAATAACTTAATCCCGGGGGGTTTTTAGGGTCGGTGGCCTATGCGTGATCACTTGGCTTACTTTGAGGTGCCGAGCCCGATCGCAAAAGCGTGGCAATCGTGGGGTGTCGTCAGAGGCGTTCGGACAATTGCAATGCCCGGTCCTCAAATGCATGGGGTATGAGGCAAGTGTGATTGGCGGGGGGCAGGGTTGGATTCGGAGGGAACAGGAGGAGAGCACCGACGCGGAGATAATGACAGTCTCCTTATGAATAGTGGATCGTGCCCTTTTGCGGTTGATCAAGCATTTTGCTTGTCACGTGGAAATTCTTTGCGATGTTGAATTTGCCTGATGAACTCCTCCTGACTCCCACCTTACCGTGTTGCTCCCTTCAATGTCATGCTCACAGTTTCCTCCGTGCTAGTAGCAATGTCTGGGTGAACGACAATCAGACCGAGAGCATGCCGTGTATCCGAGCAGACTGGCATTCCCGCTTGGACGTCTCAGCTTTTCCTCGCTGTCCTCCAGTATATGGGTAGGAGGCGATAATCCATTTCCTTTACGAAAAGTCTGGTGATCCTTTCTCCGCATCCGCGGGTCTTTATCCGTTGCACAAACCCCAGCAAGGTGCTCCGAGGAGACGACCAGCGATCCCTGAGGTCGCCGAAGCAGTTTTGTGCGAAGAGCGGAAGAATCCGGCCTTCACAGCGGAACTTATTGGTGCCTTTGAAGGTAAACCCAGCAACGGAACATCGGTCTGGTGGCAACGAAGCTTGACAACCCTTCAAGGAATTGCAAAACAATGTGCATGCCTTGATCCAATGATATATGGGCTTTTGGCAAGGCTACAATCATTGAATGTGTTTATGTGCCATCCGATTCCATGGCTTTAACGACGGCGGCATTGGCTGCTCATATGGGAATCCCGAGGATGTTGAGATCGATAGCGTGCACATTCAATGTAGTGGATTTGCATGTACGGTCCTGAATTCAGCCTTGTTTTGACAGGCGTGGGACCAAAATCCCTATTGCGCAAAGGTACGAGTCTACACAAATAGAAATGGAACAAACCTGAAGGTCTCAATGACATTTCTCTGCAAACTTGCTTTCGGAACCGCGTGCATTTCTATTATCCTCATCTAGCTATTTTCAAACCTCTGAACTTCCATTTCTCCAATCGTTCCTGATAGAACCTCTTGACCGTCTCTTGCTCCGCTCCGTGTTCCTCAATTCCTCCGGCGAGTTCCATGGCATCCAAGATTGCAAAGTTCACTCCTTTAGCGCCCAGGAGTAGTGTAGCATGCACCGAATCGCCGATCATGATGATCACTCTACGCTTGAGGAGCCTTCTGAAGTCGTTCTCCGGTACCAAAACTGTTCGCATCAGCTAGTGAAGCAAACGTTCATTCCAGATCTGTTCCGAATCGAAAGCGTCGGTTGCCGAAGCTTGTGCTCCTCAATCCAATATAGGCAGCGCCTGTAACGGGTCGATCAGGGTAATGTAGAGGGTATTGGCTCAGATCAGCTTTGAGGGTCACCTTGGGCAATAGTGATTTGCGCAACCGGCAATAGACGCCCATCATATCATAGGTATCCTGGTAGCCGACGACGTCCTCTCATAAGCTACTAATGAGATTCCCCTTAAGCAAAAGCAGTGGCTTAGGAGCCAGGCCTCCCGATGCTCGAGCCCAAATCACAATTGAAATTGACGACATACATGGGCCAGAATTGGTCGAAGGCATTCAGGCCACAGCGTTGGTGATAGAGAGTTCATCGCATTTAGGAGAAGGACTGCGAAGCAAATAGAAAGAAAGTCGAAGACAAAGATTGCAAGTACCAATTCAAATAGGATGATGCCGTGCTCAGAACTGATTGCAAGGGGCGCAGTTGGAATTGAGTCGCCAGCGAGTGACAAGCCAGCTATACTTCAAGAATGGTTCAAACATGCATAGTGTTAGACAGGCATGAGCTTGGCTGGTAGTGGTTCTAACGGAGTGGGTGAAGAAGTGTGTTAGATTGCTATCTCGAGGGCACACACTAGGCACGTGACACCCTTGCCACTCGCCAAGGTGTGGTAGTCACGTGGCCTGCTGACAGGTCGAGGATGTGAATCCCAACACATGGTGAACAAACGCTATTGGGAATAGGCCTGAGCAGTACATTTGTTATTCTTATTCTCACTTGAAGAACTTTGTCGATCCCGCTTGCAAATGAACCGCAGGCATCCATCTACCTGTGAAATTGGCAGAAAACGCCAGTCTTTTCCACCTCCCCCTCAACCCGTGCGCCAGGCCGCTTTTGACCTTTATGTTGCGGCCCGCGCCAAAGTCTCCTCGGTTGAGCCTCCCAAGTGATGCGAGTACCCCTCGCTGCCCTCACCCTCAGCCTTGCACGAGCAGGGTGTGCTACCTCACCCTCCCTCACCCATGCACACCTACTCTTGCTCATCGTCACCCACCTCCGTCTGCTCGACCAACTGAATCACCCATTGCGAGTCCCATTTTAAGCCCTTGGCTGGCGCGGCCGAAATGGGCTTCCACGAAGGTGTCGTTCCTGGCCTGGCACCGCACACGAAGGTAAATCTAAGGCCCATGGCTCATTTCCGGGGACTCTGCGGCGATTTTTGGCACCCTTTGAGGCCATTATTCACGCCTCCTGTATCCGGGAGGCCCACGTGGCCATGTCCCGCTTTTTGGCCTAGGGCGCTTGATTATCACGAAATCTGCTTCCCTCTTTCTTTCGCTTTTCTCTTTCACCTAAAATTTCACAAGCCCACAATGGCCTCCCAGAACATACGTGTTGTGTCTCCTAGAGAGCCACCTTTGTAGCATCATGATGTGGGCCTACTCAAGTGTAAATGACGGTCTACAATTTGTTCCTAATCAAGGTCATTACAAAGACGGACTCAGAAAGCGAGTCCGTGAAGATCAAGCGGCATATCCTGGTGTGGTGACAAACGAGCGCTGTTCTCACATCCTCCGCCAGTGGCAGTCTACGGAGGTGTAAGAGGAGTCTTGCGCCGTGCCTTGCAACGCTTTTGTTTTGTATTGGACTGCCTACAAACTGGTCGTGCAGGATCTTCGTCATACTTGGAGACTGCACTCAACAAGGAACGCGACCCTATGATGATTGAGGCTGAGGAGATATGGAAACGGGCTAGGAAGGATGATCCTAATTAGGAGCAACGGAACTTACGGCTACTCGACGCCAACCATGGATTGCAGCTTCAGTAGCGGTAAGCATGGCAAATATACAATTAGATGGATGTGCACGCTGGTGATTAAGATAGCCGTGGCGGTCGGTATGTTGGATAAGTGAGGGTGAATGAGGATAGATGAGCCTTAGTAAACAAGGCCGAATTGAACTACTGGAGTACAGCTAGGGTGATCCCTTTCCAATTCCATGCTTGCAAGTGTAAGCCTTCGCGCATTGCAACGCTGTACCCTCCCAAGCCCTCTCGCATCAATTCTAGATCTCGAGCGACATAACCTTGCGATCTAATTTGTTATCGCCTACAAACCTGCCAAACTCGGGCTCAAAAGTACTACCACTCGAATCCGTACACTTATGGCTACTGTATCAATGACAGTGTTGTGACGTAAATAGTACACGACTTAAGGGTCAATTGGCTATCAGCGAGTGCTCCTCTACGAAAGGACGCCTCTTGGCACAAAACTTACGTGCAAGCAAGTGCTCAGACTGGAGCCCCCTTGCGGATTCACCGGGGGGCAGTAAAGTGCGCTTCTAACGAGTACGAATGGACATCTCCTAGCACGAAACTTACGTTCAAGTAGGTGCTTAGACTAGGGCCCCTACGGATTCATCGGGGGCGGTGAAGTACTCAAAGTATTGATCCGGAAGGTACAGGCCTTGAATTGCTTCATGGGGCTTCACACTAATGTCTGGGCTTCCCAGTCGGGTAAACCGAGGCGAACGTGTTTGGTCCACGTTGTTGGAGAACTCGGCATGTGTGAGCTAAAGAGGTGGTTGATGGAGCTGACTGGTTCCAGGTTTGCTTAGATTGCAGTAAGACGATGCACGAGAGCTCGGGCCTTCGAATGCTCGCTTGGAAAGTACGTCAAGACTAAGCCTTGTTAAATTGGATACGATGCAATGCCAGATCAATAACCCAATCAGTAACCCATCGACCCCCGCAGCATCAGAGGGGAAAGCCAATTAACCCCCCCCCGCGCGTCGGCTGGCTTAAAAGAGTTACAAGCGTTCTGGCCTGGCCGACGCTTTTGACATCCCTGACATGCAACCACCTCAAATAGTGTCCCACTAAGGCATGGCTTCAGTTCAACGAGAGACTAGCGCTCGAGCCAGGTGCCAAGAACAGAGTGACTAATTTCCACACCAACGTCAAGGATTGGACGGAGGAATAGTTTCTCCATTCCGGAGCTTCCAGCCAAGACGCTGAAGCCACGGCCTAAGCGATGATTATTTGGCGTGCAGGCTTCGCCTTTGTCCTTTTGGCTGACTCTGCCACAATCCACACTGCGGTGTAAACGCGGGGCACCACGAATCACCACAATCATCACCAGCCTTCAGAGTAGAAGATTCACGGTGGTCTGGTAGGTATAAGTATACCCTCCCGTCTCTATCTCATATTTGTCTTCTCCCATCAAGCCATCAACAGTCTTCCACAAAGCACAAAGCCAAAACATCACATCTTCAAAGCCTTCCAGCTTCAATCCAACCTCACTAATCAACCCAACCAACCCCCACCAAAACACAATGGCCTCAGCAATGTACCGCCCATCTTTCGCCCGCTCTACCAGCCCCTCCAGCGCCTCCATCTCCTCTAAATCATCCACTACCTCCAGCGTCCGCGCCATCTACACCCGCGACGGTCAAGGCTGGGAACTCTCAACCTCATACCCATCATCCGGCATCGAAACCGAGGCCCTCGCTGCCCGCCCAGTCTTCAGCAGAGCCGAATACAGCCGCGACGCGAGAGGTGTCGATGTCGATTTCTCGACTTCGTACAAGTTCTCCAAGCAACAGACCACCAGCACGCTGACCCCATTCAAGGGCTGCGCTTACGCCAAAGACGGCAAGGGAATCGATTTCTCGAGCTCATACAAGGGCCGCCAGTAGAGCTCGCCATCGTTGCTTTTCTTGTACTCAGCGTCGAGAGTGTTCAACTAGAAGATCTTTTCCTCTGATACCATTAATAGTGAGCGAATACCCTTAGATAGCGATGCATAGACAATATTGAATTTGAACTCCTTCCTTCTTCAGACCTTATGCAAGGATATCATCTCTAGTGTCTCTGACTCTTCCTTATACCGCGCATCTCCCAGAGCCATAAGGTACTAGTCGGGACCACGTAAAAGCATCAACATATCCGAGCCCAAATGCCCATATATGGGATTGTACCTCACGACCAAGTATTGAAGAATCAGCTCGTTTCTTTCAACTACTCGAGCTGTCTCTACCTTGGAGGCTAGAGAGAATGGATATCGACGCACTTATCCCCGACCTACTGTCAGCTCTACTACCGCCGCTACACAATAGCTCCGCGATCCGTGCACCAGCGCCACTAAAGCTAAAGCCGCCTTGAGCCAGCGCTAGCAACAATTAGTTGGAGGGGTTAAGAAGGGCCTTCCCTCTTACCTTGCTGACAACTATAGGTACTGAGAAGCCCACCGGCAATTCTCAAGCATGAATACGACGGGCAGCTACATACCCGCGAAAGAGACCCGCGAAAGAGGCCCACGAGAGAGGCACGTCCATAAGATGCACGCCTATGAGATGCACGCCCGTAAGAGAGGCTTACGAGAGAGATATACTTATGAAATGCGCGCCTCTGAGGTGCACGCCTCTGAGATGCATTCCTGTGAAATACACGCCCCTATGAGATGTACGCCTACAAGATGCACGCCTGTGAGATTACACGCCTGTGAGATACATGCCTGTTAGATATATGCCTATGAAATGCACGTCTGTGAGAAGCACGCCTATGGGAGGCATGCGCCTATGATAACCCGTGAGATACACACGCTTGTGAGACGCACGACTGTGGGCCCCCTCATATCGACCTTTCTATGTTGCTTTTGGTATTGGACCCATTTTGGCTTTAGAATCAGTGCAGGCAAAATTACTGCGCTGCTGGCTGTCAAAAGCGTAGATGCTGGGAGCACTCAGGCATACCTGACCACCTAGGACGCCCGGAATGGACTCTTGTTCACTCCCGAGTGACCCCTGCGGGCGGTAAGAATTAGCGCCAACAGTTATTGCTCAACACTGTTGGCCCCGAAGTGGCCCGACTATCCAAAATCCGTAGAATTGTCGCGACCGGTGTACCAACAATCCCGTTAGCCATCGGAATCGACCTGTTTGGTAACCAACTGTCCTGTTAGTTATACAATCGGCCTGTTGCTCGGCATACGTAAGGTTAAGCTGTAGTATAAATGGCCTTGCCTAATGAGTAACGGGTCGACGCGAGCTTTCTAAGGCTGAGGAGTTATTTAGGTGGAGAGGTGACCCCGCTGACGTGAACAGTGACAACCTCTCTAGGCGCCTCTGAAAACCACCTCCAGAGGTAACCTCTGGGCGTACGTCTAGGCTTTCTTTAGGCGCCTTGAAATTTTGTCAGTTGCCTCTTAGCTATTCGGCTAGCCCATACGACCTACAATACCGTTTATATATAGGCCAGGCCTGTTGACCTACAGGCCAACTTGCTATTCAACAGGCCGCAGGGGTTAGACTGTACCTGCCTCGGTTCGGTAGCGCGTTGCAGGTCTGTTTCGAACCCGGCTCTTCGCACCTTGACAACATCGACCTTCAGGAGCGAAGAGGAGGAAGGAAAAGGGTCCCTGCCTGCTTGCCCGAGCTGGGTTGTCTCAGCTTGTCTAGCTATCTATATAGGCTATGTACCCATGTGTCAATCCGTCCATGCCAGAGGTGGTATTCACACCACCACAACACTTTCCTTGCGAAACCTCTGTGAGCTCCACCAAGCGCCCTGCCAGGCCCTGATCCGCGCAGACTGTGCGATGTGGCCAGTGAGAAAATGCCTCAGCCGCTCAGCGCGACCGCTGTTGGGACTGCTGCTCAAACAATCCCGTTGGCCTACTGAAATCGGCCCGTTGTGAAACCAATTGGCCTGTTGGTTACGGTCAACCGGACTCGCACTCAGGCCGGGGGGGGGGGAATCCAGAGGGGTCACTTGTTATCGTGAAAGGTATAAAGATGTTTCTCGCGTCGTGGTTCCTCCCGAGCTCCCAATTCATCCTCACAAGTCGAAGGTGCCCTAGCTTTTGTCTTCCGTTGTACACACAATGCATTTCAGTTATACTATTGCCCTGCTAACTGCGAGCCTCCTCACGCATACATCCATTGTCGTAGCAGCACCGAACCTAGCAACGCGTCAAGGTCCGTTGACGGACTGCTATCAAGGCCAAGAAGGCACGCAGTGCTACCCGTTTGCGCCGTATGGTGCCACGGGCTGTTCAGCTAATCTCTATGACTTGGTCAGTCTTTACCGTATTTGCCAGTAGAACTTTCGACAAGCATGAAATTGTAAGCTAACAAGTCGAAATTATCAGGTCATATGTGGAACCAACGGGCTGTGGCAAGCCCTCAATCATTGCAACGCAACCACCTGCTACTGTGATGACGCCTCGGGGCCGCACTGCACTGTAAGCAAGCTCTGTTCTTAAACGACCAATGTCCACGCCACTAACCATCCAAAGTGACTAGAGGCTGTTGGGCCGTATGATACTCGAGAATCTGTGTGTCATTTTTGGAAGCTATCAATGAGCGAGATGGTGGGGTTTGTCTTGATCGCTATTTTGAAATGTGGGCTCGCAAGGAGAACCTTTGTTCGAGAGACGCTGCACTCGGCGAAATCGCCACTTGAAAGCTGAAAATTGAACGCTCTTGTCTCGTTTATTGCGTACAAGCTGTGTGGCAAACGTGATCATTGTCTATATTTGCTTCCCTACAGGCGCTGCCGAGATCTGACTGGCCCTGGCGAGTTGTACTGGCCCTGGCGAGATCTGTACCGGCAATTTGGCCCAGAGGCAAGCAGCCGCAAGGGTACCTGATAAGCCCCGGTACGCCCCTATGTACGTTGCTAACCGAGGGCGCTGGGGGGCCCTGAACGTTCATCTACAGGCCGGCCTGTTGTCTAACCAAGTAGCCCGTTGCCTAATAGGGCAGGCCATTGACCAAACAGCGTAATCTTACGTATGATAGGCTATAGGCTGGCCCTATAGCCAACGGGCTAATTGGCTGGACAACAGGTCGATTTCTGTTGGCCAACAGGATTGTTGGTGCTTTCGGTCGGAACATGTAGCACGGCCAAGTTCTTTGTCCACAACTTTGTCCACAATCTGTCTAGCTGTGAGCGTGCTCCTAATTACCCTCAGCCCAGGTAAACCCATCAACTGTAGAAGAATTTAATCCGAAAGAAGCCACGCTATCGATGGAACTCTACATGAATAAGCTACATTTGATCAAGTGAAGAGGTTGGTCTCCAATGGAATTAAATCGGAAGTTGTGTAGTCCACGGGTGGTCCTTACTTGGCAGCGTCCAAGGCTTTTTGGTCTACAAGGAAGCCCTCCGTTCGGACAAAATCCAGCCCTGCACCAACAATGGAGGAGCCACCTTTCATTTTACCCAATTAGTTATCAGCCAAAATCAGTGAGCAGGACTCTGTCGAAACCGGTTAGAGAATGATGGCAGAGAAAGGACGGTGGAAGACTATGTTTGGTTCATACATTGGTGCCTAGCCTCAGGTTGAAGCTATCACTGGTGCAATTTTTCCTCTGAGACAACCCTTCTAGGCAACCGAATGATTGAACTTCAAGTTGAAGCCAACATCGAGCAGAACATGATTGATAGTCTACTCTACCGTGATTTTGATCCCGGAAAGGGATTCATTGTTCCCGTCACCCACAAGTGTTTGGACAATGTGGTCCAAAGACGAAAGGGGAGCCATCATATTGCTCAGGATACCCGAAAAGGTTTGTGATGTTATCCAATTGGAAATGCTATCACTGATAGCTATTAACCAAGCTTTCTCTGGACCATTCATCTAAGCCGTCATCCTCGTCGTCATCAACCTCCTCCTCCTCCTCCTCTTCATCAATCCAACTCACTACACTCTGTACCGATGTCCAGCTCCTTATCGTGGACCACCTCCGTCTGGTGGATCGCGTGTGCCTCGGACTAACCTGCAAGAGCATGGCAAGACTCATTCTCCGAGCTACCAAACTCAGTCCTGCAGAATGGACGCCCTTCATCGACAATCGATACGGACAGCTTTGCTCATACGAGCTCCTTCCCAGACTTGCGCACGGATGGATTCCAAAAGACCGTTTCAGGTTCTGTTCCTGGTGCTGCAAGATAGCAACGCGATCACCACAGTACTGGGAGGAGAGGTGCACACCCCCTGACAAGCCGATTCGGTGGTCGTCGCATCTGACTATTCCGAAGTATCAGTGGATGGTGATGTCAAAGAAGACGAGATACAAGCATCTGATATTGCGGTGGCGAGACGCAGTGTCAGATGATGGATCTGGTGCAAAATGCGCACATTGCTCGGTCCTGCCTAGGCCTAACTTGTGGTACGAGATGATACATTGTCCGCAGTGCACAGCGAACACTCTTGCGCTCACTCCACCGGGCCGCCGCCGCCCGATGTATACCATGAGGAGAATCAAAACAGCCTGTCTTGGTGTCTTTGAAGCTGTCAGGTACTACATTATGGACACAGTTGAGCTTGTCCGAAGTGCTACCTCATCTTTTCTTCGTCTTGCGATGAGACATTTGCGATTGAGCATAAGTAAGGGTCGGCATATCCTGCCGAG
>Ga0335072_10000185_pt1 | contig 136151 bp, 118 predicted proteins | sample Lox_Sample_21_FD_206725 | JGI IMG/M metagenome (GOLD analysis project Ga0335072, IMG submission 206725) | Soil microbial communities from Loxahatchee National Wildlife Refuge, Florida, United States - Lox_Sample_2.1 | ecosystem: Environmental > Terrestrial > Soil > Wetlands | place: USA...
CAGGGCAGAGTATTGAGATGATTAATGTGTAGAAAAACAATCAGAGATTAAAAATCAAACGAATTTAGAACTTAGAAGGAAGCATTGGTTCCAGGAACAAAGTATTTTGTGCTGCAGAACAACGCCCTTGTGTCATCTACGAGCGTGAATTGACGTCAGCGCCTTTGCCGTATATTCCGCACAATCCTAAATTAATAAATGTTGCATATACAACATCAGATTAATGCCTCAAGCGGCTTACTCCGCTGAAGGCTTTTCGGTTTCTGTGCCAAAGGTTGTACCATGCCCACCATCGTGATGGGACTCCTTGTCTGGACACCCTCAAACCTGATTCGCTGACCGAAGCGAGTACGAGTGGATTGGTCAGGTCCCGTACATTCCGGAAGTTGGGGTCCTTGGGGTCCAAAACACTGCACTTTGCAAGAGAGGGCTCAACGACTCCATAGAAGTAAGGATGAAGGTGCCGCGCTTGCGGAGATTACTATCTCCAGCTTTCCGGACAATAACGTAAGGCAATTAACGCCGATTCTCCTCTAAAGCCGATGCAACAGCCCCAGACTGTTGGAACTGGACTGTCAGCCTCAGCGAAGGGTAATCTGCAAGCACGTCAGGCTTGTACAGCAGCTCAAGCAGCTAATGAATCCTTCAGGGGGAGGATTGCGTGGGTTGGAGAGAGTAGAGTGAATGAGAGAGTGTGAAACAACGACGTCACTTGTCAAATAGGATGTGGGATAAGTTCTGAGGCTCAAAGGCAGCAATATCAGAAACACTTTGAGATGACGAGTCTGACTGATTTGTCACACTTCAATACGCTTCAGCTCTTTGAACTACTCGTTACGATCGAGATCCAACCAACAAACGTGGGATCAATTCAGTGGAACGCATACCAGACGAAACGGCTGCAGAATGTCGCCACCAAATATCCCTTTCGCTTACAGCGCTCTATTCCTATACGTCGAGCCCATCCTCGCACTCTTCGGAACCATTCTCTGTCACTTTAACCCAGAACTGTTTTTGAACACCATGTCGCCTTCCGCAGTCTACGCTCCTTCCAACCAGGTAGTCTATGACCAAGTGGCGGCGACGTACGCCTTGTTCGCCTTCAACGAACTCGTTGTCCTGCGTGTCACCAACGATATCAGAGTATGGAAAGCGATCCTGACTGGCATTCTGGTTTGCGACGCAATACACTTATATGCTAGCTATCTTGCCCTTGGACCCGCAGTTTTCTGGGACCCGAGACTATGGAGGTGGGAAGATGCGATCAATTTGGGCAGTCTGTGGGGACAAGGGGCTTTTCGAGTTGCATTCTTGTTGGACGTGGGACTGGGCAAGAACAAGGAGAAGAAAAGGCAATAAGGACTCGAGTAGACGTTGAAAATCGCTTGGAGATCACCTGTTCTTTTCTACGTATGAAGCGATGCTTTGGGGGACTTGTGCAAGTCCAACATCTGGTAGTAGACCCCGTTCCATTCCACACAACTTTTGGGAAGGAAGTACGCGTGTTCGACAGCTTATGAAAATCGCAGCTGGATAGTTAGCATTCATTCTGTTCCAAATGCCAACTGATGGTATGTGACTCTGCGAATGTGGTGTCAAAATGGGAATAGTGCGTCTTTGAAGTGGCTTGTAGTACGATACGCAAAACACTCTTGATGAGTGCCTTTGAACTATCGTATGTGCCAGTTAAACGCAATGCATACGAACTACTAGAGTTTGACCAGCGAAGAGTCCAAAATAGTATAAAGGAAATTCTGAAACATACAGGTAATATCACGCAGATCTGACTAGCTAGGAACCAACTGTCCTCAGGCTAATAAGCCCAATCTCGGCATCCAGGGCAATATCGTACCTTAGTCCGCCGTACCACGTCACTTCCAAACCACAAACCCGGTTGACGGCGGCTTTATTTTTCCGGCCTTTTACTTCAAGGCTTTCCGACGTGTGCAAGTCGCTGTGAAATATCACGAAGTGCAAAGGCGTCTTCGTACTGCGATGCCCAGAAGCTGACACATACAGAACCCGATCACGGCTGAACGTGAAATTCAAGACCAATCTCATTCGTGTAAAGAGGAATAACATTAATGATAGCGTAGACGCATCCAAGGGATATCCACCACTGACCTGAGAGCTATTGCATCCAGTTCACTATCCTCTTTTTCTCGAAGTCGGCCATGTCTCAAGTCCTTTAACGACTGTGTCAGCAAAATATCGGAGGATGAGAGACTAACGAGGAGCTCACCATGTACATGCAATCAGCTCACGAACATGACAAAGATGTCGAAAACAATGACAGCAACGCTCATGATAATCTGCCGACATCAAACAACACGTTTGTTGCGCTCTTTCCGCCTGCGTATTCTCCATCTCCACCTCCGTGTCTGGCATTGCAGCTCTTCCTTTACGTCCCACCCTTTCTGGCTCTCTTCTTATCCTTGTATAGCTTTATGCCCTTTCTTTTGTCCTCTTCCTTGTCCTCGCTGTCCAGGCTATGCTTTGCCATAGTTTCAGACGGCGGATAGTTTTTAAAGTTCGCTAGCATCTTGGAGGTTCGAGCAAGAAGGTTTGTTACTGCAAAAAAAAAATTGCAATAGGCTAACCTTGAGTTACCGACTTTGGTTTGGAGAGAAGTGAGGAAGAGGATACTTTGAAGAGCAGCTCCAACTATCGAGCGAGGAATTTACAGGTGTCATGGACGTGGAACTATCGTGAGTGAAGCGATTATAACTTTCGATTCAAGAGCACTCTTACCATTGGTGTGCTTCCGGTCCTTCCGTACGCCTGTCCAAAGCTATGGGAACGACTGAATGCGAAAAAACTTGCCGGGACATCATCTGGCCGTCGGGAATCATCGACTCAAGCACGAAGGCTGTCCTCAAGTGCGCCAGCCAATACCTGGGCCTCACATTTAATCGCAGCTTGGCCGTTCCGCCGTCGTGATAGAGCAGTGAAAAGGTGACATGCAATTCGATCTACAAACCGAAAAGCTGAACGTTGTTCATGGATATTGTCAAAGTTGGTTAGCTTGCCTGCTGCTCTCAGCGCCCCCGGGACGTCGTCAGTTGTCGGCGCTAAATGGTCGGCGCATCGGTCTGGACTTTTGAACCTTAAACTTTCATTCTATTGCTTTCAAAAAGTTCAGTCTTACCTCGTTGCCAACACTTCGGCCGTCCTTTTTCTACTCCGCCATGCTCTCACGTTGTCAAACTTCTTTTCTCTATATCTACATCCCTCCTCCACTTAACAACCCAACTCGCTGTCCCAGCCTTGCAACACTGATCCACGCTCCCTTTCGCTCTTGAGTGTTGTCTCCGGTTTTGGAGGCTCCATAAGGTGCCAGCTAGGACAAGTTGACCAAATTAGGTGGGAATTGGCACGTAGATGATTAGTAGAAGAAGAAATACAGGACTATGGTTGCAAACATGAACAGAGACGGAAGACTAGTGATTTATACTCCGCAATCCTCTAACTCTGACAGGCAGCGGTCCGGCCTCACGGCCTCTGCGCAGCTCGGTAAGCTCCTTTCCTCTAGCCTCTCCAAACATTCTTCCATTGGCATCCCGGGACCTGCTTGAGTTCACTAGGTTGTTTCACCGCTGTCGTCTCACTTGACTGACTCGACTTGGAATAGAAAGCCTTTCGGACCCCTCACTGTTCGGCATTTCGGGTTGGGGTACCTCGGAGGGTATCTACCTCTCAGGGCCTCACATCTTGAAGGTCAACGAAAGTTTTCTCACTCGAGATGGCTTCCAAAGCGAAGTCACAGATCCCAACCCATACACGCCAGAACTATTGCGATTGGCATTGTTCCGTGAAGTGCCATCCAGTAGCAAAGAGATACAAAGGCTGGTCACTACAGCCATTGAACGGACCATCTATGCGTCAAGTACTTCTGCTGCCGAAACCTTGGGTTTCGGATCGACTGCTCCTAGCTTGACCGCGGATTTTGCCAATGTGTCCTCGAATACCTGGAGTCTTCCGGAAGACTGGAGCAATTCAGAACTGTGGGAATCTGATACCTCAGTGATCGATGACGGCATATGCGAGACGCATTCAGAAGTTGATAATGATATCCTCGAGACTCATACAGGCCCGAGTCACGATTTTACGCTCAAGTCTGCGGTGCTTTTGAAGAATCATTCCTGCGACAAATGCTCAAAGACATTTTCGTCGGCTCGCGCTCTAAAATGGCACCAAAAGTCACATGCCAAGTCTATCATTTGCGATATGTGCGGATATAGATGCACGTGGAAGAAGGACCTTTGGCGCCACATGCAGACGCACAAGACCTTAGATCAGAGAACCTACTATGAATGCCCGTGGCCGTCCTGCTTGTCGAAATCAAGTCGAAGAGACAATTTACGTCGGCATATCAGAGCGAAGCATGACTTTACCTCATCCCAATGCATTCCAACGGAGGTTGAGATCGCTAAACCTCCATCTGGACCGGGAATTGCAACATCGCAGTCCACGGTCCGATCCGTTCCCGAACAGGCAAACCATGCACATGGAACAAACGAAACTACCACAGCTGGATCGGCGCAACCACATACAGGTCAAAGCAGCTCTGGGGCAGGCCAGTCTTCTGTTCGGTCAAATTCTGGTAAACCCGATACCTCCAAAGACAAAGGTAAAAGGCCGCGGAAGTCTGGGAAAGACGAAGATGGTAATCGGGAAGGTGATGGCTCCAGCTCACCTCCAAGTCCCTCACCTAAACGAAGCAAGGGTGAGCGCAGGCTCATTTGTCCATTTTACTACAAGGATCCAACGACCTTTGGGGTCACTGCGAAGTGGAAATCGTGCTTGTCGCATGGATTTGAAGAAATATCGCATCTTCGCAAACATCTGCAAGAAGTCCACGGTGTTGACTGTTCAAAGGATTGTTGCAACTTTGGACCAGATGCTCCAAAATACGAAGATTCACGAGTTGGAAAGTGGCGCGCTGAATGTAAAAGGCATTGCCATCCAAACAGCGAGTGCGAGCACAATCCCTTCAATGACGGCACAGAGAGTCCTACTCCCATAACCAACCCCTCGCTCCGGCGACGTACCCCACGGTCGAAAGCAAGACCTGTGGCCGAACCATCGCAGACTTCCCGCCTGGATTATCGCTCTCTCCGGCAAAAGATGGAAAAGCTCAAATCCGAAATGCGCGCAAAGGACGACACCATCCGAGCACTGACGCAGAGAACCTTGCAAACCGAATTACAGCTGAGCCGGATCCAGGCCACTTCTCTTAACGATTACCACGCCCAACCGACCGAGGCTTCTATGCGGGCTCTCTGGAATTCGTCGCCGACGGACCTCCAAGTAAGCGCGCTCATCAGGAATGCCGCCATGGAAATGGATGGCACTGGGATAGTCGTGGACGCGTCTGATAGAAGAGCAATCGAGAATCCAAGGCCTCATCGCCAGCTCGCCCAGGGGGCAACCATGTCACTCTATGCCGAGAGTTTAGGCTCGAGCGCAACGTTGACTACGGTCGATCCACGGGATCTCTCGAAGATTACTATGCTAGATTCGCTGCCGGACTTGGTAGATACGGCTACCCTTTCGACACCGATTGGGCCTCCAAACTATCAACCAAACAATGAGAAATTCCTCGAGACGCCAAATGATATCAACGTGGTCTGGGTGGAGGATGAGTTTCGGATGACTTTCTCCAACGACGACGAGGATAAGGCAGAAAGTATAGATATGAACCTGGACGAGGATGGGCGGCGGACTGGCGAGCATCAATTCCTTTCCATCTAAAAGTTCATTGGAGGCGGCGTGTGAAGGGATTGGGTATTTGTGTTGTCTCGAATGGGTAGGAACTGATACTTTCAACATATAAAACGCTTCATGAATTCATGTCTGTCATTAAGTCGGTACGTTATTCATTATTCAGATTGATTTAGATCTTCCTATCCCAGCTAATTCCATAATGCGAGAAATTGACCCGTCTAAGAACTTTCTGAATGCTGCCCATGCACCTCTGCGCTTAAATTCCTTTACTGAGGTCGGTAAAGCTTCGCCCGCTAACTGAGCGTATCACTACCGTACCTTAGAGTAGTTGGGTTCAGCCTTACGTCCCTTTCAAATGCGCCCCACCTCCCCTCCGGACAGCTCTCCGTTCACATCTTGCAGACCCCGCAAAATTTACCCCAGCTAGATTAAATGGAATTCTCCAATTGACATTTGCAAAGCCAATTGAAGTCCGATGAGATGCTGCGGAGGGGTCAGGAGCTCTAGAACATACATGTAGTGGGGAGTGACTCCACAATTCGTCTCTCCATCCGCAGAAGTTACACTTCGACCCTCACCTCGTGCCCTCGTGAAGCTCTCGAACGCTTCCTCACACAGTACCTACGGAGGCACAACCAGGAAAAAGAGAATCACAATGGCTTCAACAAAGCATTTCATCCACGACCCAACGCACCTCGTGCTCACGGCGCTCCACTCCCTCACCCTCACGAACCCCTCCCTCTCCGCCGACCTCACCCACAAAACCGTGTTCCGCACGCGCGCCACCCCCTCCACAGTCTCGCTGATATCTGGCGGCGGGTCCGGCCACGAGCCGTCGTTCTCGTCGTTCGTGGGCAGAGGCCTACTGACAGCGGCGGTGGCGGGCACGGTGTTCGCGTCGCCGTCGGCGCAGCAGATCCGCGCGGCGATCCTGCACCGCGTGCCCGCCGCCGCCGGCGTCCTCGTCGTCGTCATGAACTACACCGGCGACGTCCTCAACTTCGGCATGGCTGTCGAGAAGGCCCGCGCCCAGGGCTGCCGCGTCGAGATGGTCGTGGTGGCGGACGATGTCGGCGTGGGCCGCGCGAAGGGTGGAAAGGTGGGTAGGAGAGGTATTGCCGGGACGTGCCTTGTGTTGAAGATTGTTGGGGCTTTGGCGGAGAGCGGTGCTGGCTTAGAGGATTGCGCGAGGGTGGCCAGGCTCGTCGCTGAAAATGTTGTGAGCGTCGGGAGCAGCTTGAGCCATGTGCATGTTCCCGGTCGGAGTGGTGCGGTGGAAGATGAAATAGCAGAGGATGAGGTGGAGGTCGGCATGGGTATCCACAACGAGCCTGGCAGCGAAAGAGCAAAGGAATCTTTACCGGGACTGGTGAAGAAGATGTTGGCGCAGATGCTGGACCCAAGTGACAAGGACAGGAACTTCCTAAGCGTATCAAAGGAGGACAAAACTGTTTTGCTTCTGAACAATTTAGGGGGTGTCAGTGTACTAGAGCTAGGAGGAATTACGGACGAGGTGGTGAAGCAATTGAAGGCCACGTATGGTGTTGAACCACTGAGGATTTTAGCCGGAACGTATATGACAAGCTTGAATGGAATGGGTTTCAGCATCTCTCTGCTCAAGCTCCAAGATACCGGGCTGGGTCACGGAAAGAGTATGCTTGAGCTTCTCGATGCTCCAGTAGAGGCAACTGGTTGGTCAGCGGCAATACAGACCAGTACCTGGGAAAATAAGACTCCTCCATCGGCACCGAAGGAGATATCCTCTCAGGAGGAGGAACCGAAACCCACCAATCTGAAGAGTACGTACAATCATCCGTGACCTGGAGAATTGTGCTAATAGTGATACCAGTCAACTATGCCTTCGCACGTAAGGTTCTAGAAACTGCGCTTAACCGACTTATCGCCGCCGAACCCGACGTTACGAACTACGACACAATTGTTGGCGATGGTGACTGCGGAATCGGATTGAAGCGTGGCGCAGAGGCTATTCTCAAGAACCTGGAGCGGTCAAAGCCGACTACGGATGTCGCAGTCTTGCTAGACCGGATCACCGGAGTTGTCGAGAATACTATGGATGGTACTTCGGGAGCCATCTACGCCATCTTCCTCAATTCTCTATCGCATGGATTACGAAGACAGGACCCTTCGAGTCCGGAAGAGATCAATGTTGGTATCTGGGCAAAGGCGCTGGAGTCCAGTATGGATAGTTTAAGCAAGTATACGCCAGCACGACCGGGAGATAGAACGCTGGTGGACGCACTATATCCCTTTGTAGGTACTCTCTCCCAAAGCGGAAATGTGGAGAAGGCGGCCAATGCTGCTCAAGAGGGCTCGCAGAAGACAAAAGGAATGAAAGCGAGCTTGGGAAGAACGGTTTATGTTGGTGGCGAAGGCTGGCAAGGGGTACCTGACCCAGGAGCGCATGGCCTGAGTGAATTCCTGCAAGGCTTGAGCGACGGACTTAAGTGAAGATACACGGCTGTATGTGTACGCATCTGAAGCACAGTAAATTGTATGGGTCTAAGGCATTACCTTTCAGCTGATCTCCCTGTATGCCGACCAGAAACTTTTCAATGTACCTCCAAACCTGGTTTCCCTCTCGAGACTTAGCAGAAGCCAAGTCTGAGTCCTGCAACGCCTCTTCGCCTGATATCCGACATCATGCTTTAAGGCAAATATAATGGAATTGAAATGGCGGAGCTCTCATGATGACAGGAGCACGATAATAACGGAATCGCCGCGAAGGAAGAGCTTGCTGATGAAACGGTCCTTGTTGACACCCCTTGCCTTGTCCTTCTCACCACGTGCATTCCTTGGATACTCAGTCCACATCTCTTTCACATTTTCCAGCACCATATTGCAATGTCGATCGAAGGCCTTGACGCGCGCTAGCAGCTTGCGGTTGTTACGCATATTGATGAGGACTTGGCTGTGGTTGCGAACTGCGCTTTGGAGGAGGGAAAGAGGACCGACGCGAAATTCGTATTCTTCGACCTGGGAGAGCTCATACTCGCTACATCACGTTAGTCTTGGTCATGGCAAGCATTAGAACAACTTAGTGACCACACACGTGAGCTCTGAGCGCGGCTTCCGCAGAAGTTCTCTAAGGTCTTGTCAGCGCTTGTGCGACAGCGGAGTGGTGGTAGAGATTTCATACGCTACTTTCGGGTCCTCTGTCGCCATTTCGAAAGTGTGGTACCGGACAAGTAGGACCAGTTCGCCTTGGTGTCGATCTTCTGAAGGATTCTTTTGCACGTTTGAGGAATAGCAGTCGAGAGGCAGAAAAAGAATTGGAAGGTGTCGGAAAAACCGCGGGTGGTGAGAAATGTCCGCTAGGTGCTAGTTAAGCACCAGTAATTAGTACGCTGTCCCATCCCACACCCCCACCGAAAGTTTGCGTGTGAGCTCGCGACTCAGGCGCGTGTGGCTGTTGCTGTCGACTTGTGGCTTTGGCGCGCAGCCTTCCCGGCTTCATTCTCGCGTCTGATTGCATCGTCTCTTTCTGTTTTGTATCTCCACCGCTTCACTTCCAACATGCCGGCAGCACGTCAGTCTATGAGCTGACGAGACGTCTGCCTAGTTTCGGACTCTCTTCAGTACACCTTTGGCTCTCATCCGTGCCTTCACGTTTTTCAATCGCGTTTTCTCCGCGTGTTGATCTGACTCGCGCTTGGAACAGAGGGTACCGCGTCTTATACTCTTGAATTGCTCCTCAGCACACGCCGCTCAACACGGAAAATTATGCATGCAAGCTCGTGTCAACTTTGTGCTCGACTTCTGTGTGCTTTTATAACCATCACAGCCTGAAAGTTGTGTCTCGTTGGTCCTTCGCCAGCAGGACGAAAACATGTCTTCGCCAACAACCTTCCACGAGCCTCTCGGGCAGGAGTTCGACGATGGCGACGGTGGCGATGGCGATCTACAGAGGCGGATGATGCGTGTCAAAGTCCTATACACGTTCGACGACCAGAACAAAACCAATTGCCTAGCACGCTTGCCAAGTCCTCTTTCGGTACCTGTCGTTCCCCTAGATGAATCGACCCAAATCGGTGTCGTTGAGCTCCGAACATGCATCGAAGCTATTGTTGCTGCCAGCCCCGAACTCATTGCGAAGCTTGAGCACGATTACACGGTCTATGCCTACGACTACTCCGAATACGAAACGCCTCTCGTCGGCCAAGGGATGCTGTCTCGAGTACTCGCGTCAACCTCACCTACGCCGAATGTACCGGCAAGCGAATCGAGGACCATGATAACAGGACGCGTATGCAAGAATATTATGGGCTTGTTTTCTGGTGGTGGCGTGAAAGAGACCTTGGAGGTTAAACTCAAGCTGGTACCTGTCCCATCCTGCTCGCAAACCGAGTACCTGAAGAACATGGAGGTATATCGGAATTCGCAAAGAGTTGGACCAGCCGATCCACGTCAGAATGTGGGCAGCATTGAGTCATTGCATGATCTTCTTAGTCAAGGTCAATCGCCTATGGAGGAAGACTGGAACATGGTAGCTGGAAACCTGGGTAGTAGTCGAGCTGGTAGTCCTACTCCCAGCCATCAATCCAACACGCGAGGCAATGACTTTCCTCAGTCTCGGCCAGGATCGCGTATGTCAATGAGGCAGACTCGGGATGCCGAAGCGGTCGATGATCAAGGACTCGAAGACGGACCAGCGCGCAAGAGAGCCCGTCTCACTATGACAGAGTGGCATGGCAGAGCTTCCTTCGGTGGAAAGCCAGACTCACTCAGAGTCGCCGCTAGTACCTCAGGATCGCTGAGAGACTTTCGACCTTCATCTCATATCACCAATTCGTCTGCTGGTAACGATCAGTATCCTAGAGCACCAACACCTCGACCAATCCAAAAGAGAGCTACCTTGCAAAGAACTTCAAGTTCCGGAAGTAGTTTACGGAGGCAATCTTCTTCCTTTGACTATCGGTCACCGTATCCTCAATCAGAGGTCAACACGCCTCAATCAGATGTGGTTGTATCACCAGAGGATCAAAGTCGTTTGGATGGCTTAAGTCCTCAGAGCCCTGATCTGCCATCGTCTCCACCCGCGTACGCATTCAACGATGAGTCACTACTTCCGTCTAGTCCAGGTCTACCTGAGTTACCATCCGCCACTTTCTCGACTTTTCAAACTGCAGAGGTGGAACGTGCGGAAAAGGTGCGAAGTGGAAAGCCAATCGACATAGCACCAACACCATCAATGAGCGCTGCTGAACGATCAGCTAGAGAAAGAGTGAGGAGACAAGAAGAACGAAACAGGGCAATTACCGAGAAGAATACTAAAGCAGTATGGATCTCAGAGGCTCCCGGACCGACGGAGCTCTTGCCTACAAAGCAATCTGTCATCACAAATCCCCGAAGTCAAGAGAAGGCCCTCAATTCTGCTCTCGCAGCTTCGGCTGATAGAGCTACAAGAGCGAAAACTACACTTGGTCCTCCACCAACTCCCGTACCTACCAGTGAGGGTGTCAACTATGAAACAACATTCAATCCCGACTTCACATGGCAAGCGCCACCTTCACTGCCTGTACTCCAACCTACGCCTCCTCCTAGTGAAACACAGCCATTGCCTGCGGCGACATTGCATCGATGTGATTCTGCACCTGCTGCCATGCCGCATCCCGTTCACGATGATTCTACTCAAAGCAACGGTCCGATGGCAGGAAAGATTGCTCTCCCTCCACGAACTACAACTCAAGGCACTTGGTCCAAACAGCGTGCTATACCTCGAGCACAATCTCTTGCTCCCGATGCCTCATCCGATGTTGAGCCAGACAGTGCTGTAGACCCTACTTCACAGCCTTGCAAACCGACTGGTACGAAACGCGGCTCAGCAAATACTCGACAGAAGAAAAGGATCAGTGACAATTTGGAGAAGGATGTGGCAGCTGGAAGGCCTCCGAGGATCTGTTTCAATTGTGGCGATCCTAGTCCAACAACCTGGCGCTCATCCTGGGTCCGGACGTTCGAAGGATCAGGCACTTCTGTTCAAGTTGGCGTCAATGGCATTCATATGGTCGAAGCCGCCAAGGTCAACGGGAAGGGAGAAGTTACTTCGTACCGTGTTTACAAACAATGGACGAGCCTAACTGCAGAAGAGAAGGAGGGAGGACCAAGCGGTCTTGTCCAAGAATTCGTCATGTGCAATGCTTGTGGGAACTACGTTCGCCAGCGCGGAACTCACCGTCCTCCTCAGTTCTGGGACAAAGCCCTGAAGCAAACTGCTGAAAAGAAGAAGAAATCGAAGCCTTTGAGGGCACAAGGAGTACAACCCATGCACCCTCAATCCGATTTCTATGCCGACACTATGCCTCAACTCTCATCCGACTACTTCCATGATTTATCAACAATGCTTTACACTGATCCACTTCCACCGCCTCAATTCGATTTCTCGAATGCACCCGCAATCGCGTCAACTCCGGCGCCACCGGCTGCATCATCAAATGAACATGGCGATGGAGAGCAAGGTCCTTTGATCGGCTATCCAGATTTGAATGGAAACTGGGAATCTTCAACTGTTGATGCTGCGTTACGAAGAGCGATTCAGTCTAGTCCGGCAAGAGCTATAGGCACCAGCAAGCAAAGTCCAATCGAATTAGACCCGGATCTGACTTCGAAGCCTACAAACCGATTGCTTTTCCCTTCTCCGCGTAAGATTGGAGAATTCAAATCGCTTGAAGACGGACTGGGAGATACTGCCACCACACCACCGACCGAGGGAATGACAGCTGCTTCGGGTGAACGAGAATCGTCCAAGGCAGCCCAATCCACAAATCCCGCCGATCCACCGTCATCTGATGGAGATACAGAAGCTGCAGACAAAGAGAATCAGCCACCTCCCATCGAAGACAGCGATGAGCTAGCTCACCTTTTCGAAGAACTCCCACAAAAAACACCCACCCGTCCATCTCCAGGTACCACGTTTATGGCTGGCTTGTTTAAGACTCCAACACCAGCGTCCAAACGTACAACTCGGTCTACAACTCGTTCAGGAAGTCGTCGCAGTCATCTATCGCCCATCAACAATCCATTACTGAATACTCCTACGCGTATTACCCGCTCAGCTTCTAAAGCACTTAGAACCCTAACGCCAATGAGAGGTGGAGACCATCTCGAACCGCCGTCCATTGATCCGAACACGTTCATGACACCTATGACGGCGCATCTGCACAAGTTACTGACCGATGGTCTGACTTCTCCCATTCACGATACCAGCGATTTGGCGATCGATTTCAGTGACTATCTCAATGCAACGGATTATGGATATACAGATCTTCCGATGCCAAGCAGTCCACCTAGATTAAATGTCGCGACAGGCAGTCATAGAGGAGATGGGATTGACTTCAGTGAGATGCCGGATTTTGGTATCTGGGAGGATGATACTGCAGAGCAGAGTGGAGAGAATGCGAAAGAGCATGAACGGGCTGAAAATCCTCCTGCTGATGGTGAGGATCTGGTGGAGTGTGTACCCGCATAACTGGAGAGAAGAAAGAAGATCTTTCTTTCAAAAACAAGATGTGATGCCGACTTGGTTAGATGATAGCTTGTATAACAGCAACGCTTCGTATTACTACGAGAAACCATGCTCGGGAAATTATAGGCCAAAAGAGTAGCAAAACGTCATTCAAATTTATATACTCACTAACATTGCACGAATTTTACCAGTGGATCTGTCTATTCATGTATGAAAGTGCAGAAAATCTCTTTGAGCCCCTTCAATAATTCTCGACCCGTACGTCTTGCAACATGCACGGACTTTGCGACATTTCTGCTGATTCCGATCTTCAACCACAGAAGTAGCAACTCCTTCGCATGTACAAATTTAATTCCACAACATCTTCAACAACTTCTCAATTCCCAGTATCCTAAAGAATGACTACTCCCATAACATCCCAGAATGCTAAACTTCCGCCTCTAATTCCTCGAGCCCGTCAAAAGCCGCCGCCTGCGCAGTCAGAGCCTGCTCCGGTCACACCAGATCTTCCACCTCCGCCATCGACATTTCACTTTCTGAAGCCGACTAGAAGAATACTCTCACCACAAGATCATGAGCTTTTCCTTTCTTCTCCAACATATACACTCATTGTAGCATTCGTATTCGGTGTCTCAGACTCTGTCCAATCATTACCAATATCCGCTGTCAAAAAGAAGCAACAAATCGACGGCGTAACCAAGATCCTAGAGATCTTGGACGAAGCCGAAGTTCTGTTACAGGCTCACCCTCCGCTCGATACAGGCTCACGTTTCGGTAATCCAGCATTCCGAACATATCTCACCGACATCGACTCGCACCTCCAGGCTTGGCACGCGAAATTGGGCATCCAGCAAGACGCTGTAGAAGAAGTAAGCACCTACTTCGCTCAAAGCTTCGGCAGCAGCACTCGCATCGACTATGGCTCCGGACATGAGCTGAACTTCATCCTATGGCTGCTGTGTCTGAACCGGCTCGGGACGCTACCACGCGACAGCTTCCCACAGCTCGCGCTGATCGTTTTCCCGCGCTACCTGCGACTCATGCGCGCGGTGCAGTCGGCGTACTACCTCGAGCCGGCCGGGTCGCACGGCGTGTGGGGGCTCGATGACTACCAATTCCTGCCGTTCCTGTTCGGCGCCAGCCAGCTCGTCGGCCACAAATTCATCACGCCGAAGGCTATCCACAGCGCGCTGACGCTGGAGGAATGCGCTCCGGACTTCCTCTACCTCGACCAGGTGGCCTTCATCAACTCGGTCAAGAACGTCGAGGGCCTGCGCTGGCACTCGCCCATGCTCGACGACATCAGCGCTGCCAAGAGCTGGGACAAGATCGAGGCTGGCCTCAAGAAGATGTTCGTCAAGGAGGTGCTGGGGAAGTTGCCCGTGATGCAGCACTTTCTCTTTGGCAGCTTGATTCCTGCAGTGGATGGAATGAGCAGAGAAGAGGATGGTGCGCCGAATGGGAACAGCGAACATAATCATGACCATAATCACGATGCAACTAGCTGGGGAGACTGTTGTGGTATTCAAGTACCTGGTGCATTAGGTGCGGCACAAGAGATGAAAAAGAGAGCAGGCGAGGGCTTGAGAAGGCTACCGTTCGACTGACCACCAGAGTGGGAAGAGAATATCAGGGCAGGCCACGAAGCGTCCTTCACGTCTCTCAACTTATGAATAGAAATGAAGGATATATGAGGTCGTTATTCATGATGACTACTCGCTCCACGAAAGGGAATCAAAGCACTAGAGACACGCAAATTCATATATCGAATAGCTGTGCCAACGAGGAGAACACCAAATGACCTCCACAGCCAGACATTCTCTGCCTATGAATGCGACTGAACTAACACGTGCCGTTGAGGCGAACAATCTCATCGTACAGTCTAAGATCCTCTTGTAACTTTTAGGCCTTGGATTCCTTGTTGCTTTTAAGCGCGGCTTCAATGGGACCTTTCAAGTTCTCCGGCTTTGTCGTACTCGCCCACCTGTTGATGACCTGACCATCCTTGCCGATCAAGAACTTCTCGAAGTTCCACTTGATGGCTTTGATTCCCATTATGCCCGGCTTCTCCTTCTTCATCCACTCGTACACCGGCTCGGCGCCGGCGCCGTTAACTTCGGTCTTGCCGAGGACGGGAAAGGAGACGCCATAGTTCACCTGGCAGAAGTTCTGGATCTCGTCGTTCGAGCCTGGGTCTTGGGAGCCGAACTGGTTGCACGGGAATCCGATGATTTCGAAATCGTCTGCGTGGAGGAGACTCGTTAGCTTACTCCATCCACTTGATTACCGAGGTAGAGAGCGCTGATACGATGTAAGGCAGAAGAGAAAGTATGACGTACCTGGATTGGTTTTTTTGATCTCCTTGTAAAGCTGCTCCAACCCTTCAAACTGAGGAGTGAAGCCGCACTTGCTTGCGGTGTTGACCACCAAGACAACCTTGCCTTTCAGCTTCTCAAGAGGATATGCCTCTCCTTTCTTGTCTTTCGGAGTGAACTCATAGAAAGTTGTCGCAGATGCCATGGTGGAGTAAAGTTTTGGATAGAATGGTCTTACAAGCAGGCCGCTGGTGTGAGAGTAGATATTATGCCAAAGGTACGGTGAAGAAGTTGGAGCTAAGATGAAGCTCCTGGCGCAGATAAATGAAATCCGAGCCGCAGGAGCAACAGCTGCAACGTGGGTCAGATACCTGGGACCAATTTGAAAAATACGGATCGGAACGGAAAGTTGAAGCAGATGTTGCATGTGCGTTTAATTGTGCGTGGCTTTTTGTTTCGAAAGGTCTGGAGCAGGAAGTGTTACAAAGCTCTTTCCGAGTCAAATCAGTGCTTAGGCGAACTCGGCGTTCCGGACGTCACTAGACAGACTGCGGCATACATTTCATTTGATTGGCTTGTTATGGCCACCGAGAGATCAATTTCTGTTCGTCTTTTCGAATGACGTCGACATCATACCTTGCATAAAGTTATGGTTCGTCGCCTGAGGCCTACGTATCGCACATATTAAGAAGGCAGTAAGTTGTAAAGAGCAAACAACAGCGGAATGCGATTGGATTCTATTATGCTAGATGTTTCATCCTTCTCTAGACGTGAAAGATTCATCGCCAAGTCTGCGTCGGGTATCCGTTTAAAACTTGTTGCACAAAACACCCCTTACCATTCTTTCACTTTCAGTCCAGAGCCTTTCCTCTGCGACCTTATCCTTTGCCCATGGCGCATAGCCTCTGTCCTCCAGTTTCCGGAGGGGCTGATCTGGATAGCTCTCTTGACAATCCTCGCAGTATCGGCCGCCTTTGCCTTCCCACACGGCGGCGACAGCGCACCATACTGTCGTTGCGGCACCTTGCTCCGGAGACTTCCATATGCCATTCTTGTACGTCTCCTCAGGGCTGGCGCCGTAGTACCTCCACAGCTTTGTAGTGATTCCTCCAGGATGAAGCGAGAATGCGTGAACGGGGTGAGCTTGATCGTGGCCGTAAAGCCGCTCGATTTGATTCGCATGCAGGATATTCGCTGTTTTCGACCGACCGTATGCTATTCGAGCGTCGTACATCGTCTCCTCAAAGTTGATATCCTGCCACACTTTGGGATTTGAGAATCCGCCTTGTGAGTGATGGTGACCCATACTGCTGACGTTGACTACGCGCGACCCGAATGATGGCGATGAAGATTTGATGAGTGTGGGTAGCAAGAGCTTGGTGAGGACGAAGTGTGATAGATGATTGACAGCGAAATGCGCCTCGAAGCCGTCAACCGTTTTTGAGAATGGAGCGCCCATGACACCAGCGTTGTTGATGAGGATGTTGAGAGTAGTGCTTTTCGAAAGAAACTCCGCCGCTGCATCGCGTACAGATACGAGTGATGACAGATCCATGTAGATTATTTCGATCGGTCGGTTTGAAGGGCTGGTTCGAATAATATCGTCGCAAACCTCTTTGGCCTGAATAACATTGCGCGTTGTGATGAAGACTCTTGCGCCTGTCGCATGCATTGCGCGGGCGGTTTCAACCCCAATACCGGAACTTCCGCCTGTTATCAATACCGCTTTGTCGGCCCATTTATTGATTAGGTTCTGATCATCAACAATTTGCATTGCGGTCGGTCTTGCGTCTCCCGGTCCCTGAGGTCGTCTATGAACATCGGCATAAGGTGCGATAGGACGACCACTGCCGCCGTCCCAACTGCATGTTCTTCGTGCAAGCATCTCTAGCATAGTACCACAGGTCGTTATGAATGCCATCTCTAATGCAGACGCGGGTATAGCTTAAATAGTCATGCACAACTCATACTGTTGGGTCTGCGATCGTAGAACCGCCTCAGTTATGTCCGAAAATCCATAGTCAGTTGCTACTTAAGAAATAAGTTGAAAAGGAATATCCATGATCAAAATGGTCCGTTTGCCTCTCGCTCGAATATGGAGTAGTAATGGGTTGTAAGCCGAATATGCAAGTCCGTCAGGTTTCGTCCGCAGCAGTTCTGTCCGGAACGCGCCAATTCGGCTGTGTCGGTTAATATCGTATCCTCATTTCCGCGGATCTAGCAAGGCTGGTGCCAAGAACGGCCGTAACAGTCAGCTTGAACGTTTAAAATTTTGCAGCATTGCCATCGACGCAATGAAGTCTTGGAAGAGGCTGTCAATTGATGACGAATAGCTTTCCTCTTTCGCACGTCTCCGTAATCGACAACTGAGTATGAACATCTGCACTACGACTAAGGTCCCGAAGCCACATACCAGAAGGCTTTCTGGCAGGATTTCACTCGATGCAGCTTCCACTTTCACATCCACTCTCATTCTGAGGATGAGATTGCTTGGTCTGCTGTCTACTATATGGATATGCCGCAAGCGGTGGAAACGTGGTACACTGGAGACAGAAGAACCGGGTAGAGGGTAGATAGTGGCGTATGTAATAAGATGATGGCCCCCGGCTCTCGATTTACCTCCAAGCTTGAAGCAACAGTATACGCCGTCCGGATTCAGAGATACCGTTCCGGCTTGTCCCACACTCCATCCAAACCTACAGCCTTGCCGAGGACTCTAAACATCCCTTTGTATGTTGTTTAGTTGTGCCTTAGAGATCGAGCCAAAATTAATTATCTGCTCATCGACCAGAGCATGGTAATTCCTGGCCCGCTGTTGCGGTGATATCGTGGTCCTTGGCGCTGTTCTTCACCTGTGTTTAGTCAATTTCATGTCTGCCCTTGCCTAGATAGCTTCTTACGAAGTTGAGTAAGAATTTGGACCCGAAGATCCTGTTGTTGAATTCAGTCGACTAGCTTATAATCTTGGTGATGAGATGCAAGTAAATGTTGACACTGAAGCTTGAGACCGTCAATTCAGGCCATAAACTCAAAGATGTTGCAGTATAATTGCGGTGTGGCGGAGAAGCGCTTGCAACTGTGTTATATCTATCAAGTCCTAGTACCATCCGTGACCATTCTCACCTATTTGCTGAAGTTAATGTAAGGTCTTAGGCATCTGTTAGAGGAAAACATACCTAGATTCTCATTTTTGGGATTCAAGCTCACTAAGCGTTGCCCCGGTATGGTTCCACTAACGTGTGATTCGAAAATGCCGCCAACGGCACGCCTGCCCACGTTCGTGAAGCTGTCGTAGCCACTTTCTAGACCCGTATTTATCCCATTAATCGCAGTCCACTCAGGAGACATATAAGGGCTGCTACCATCGCCCAAGTCACACCATCGAGTCACTATAAGAGCATGTTTGAAGGGTGTGACCTTGTCATTGGTATCTTCCTCCATTCGGACTTCGACCAAGTATTCGGTCGGACACTCGGGGCATCTTCTTGCCGGTCGGCAGTCGTCACAGCCTCGCACGATAAAATTTGGATGCGCTGCTGATCGCGACAGAACGAAGCCTCTCTGTATCTGCTTGTAGTACGGATCTGGAGGCGCTGGCACGTGTGACATCATGCATTTGCAGACCTTCATCAGGTCTCCGTCCTTCCAATGAGCGCAGACCGAGAAATAAGGAGTGTAATCCTCCCGGTCGTAGAGAATAAGGCGTTCTGCAGTCTCAGTGAGCGTTGGCGCTGGTGGGACAAATGTTCGCGAAACGACTCGCATCAGGAGTCGACCATCGTGCACCATGTACCGTGTTCGGTGTATCCAGTCGCTGTTTTTGCATCTCCATCGACGAGCTAAGCTTGATTCGCTGATTCCATAGCTCGGGGAATATTTAGCATGCCGGAGCGCCAACTGCACAAAAGAGTAGGGGAGTTCTCGACCATGCGTAAGTCGCATTCGCGGGAGTACAGAGGTCGTCACATTCGGACATGCGAAGACTGTATGCTTCACGTACTCAACCTTGAGAACTTCTTTACCTGGTAGAGACCGTCGATGATATCTTGCGCATGGGAAACACAGAAGATGCCCAGGCAATCGGTGATCAAATTGATGCAGGAAGGCGATCTTGTACTGCTTGTTCTCTGGCCTGTCCAACTGACCGAGCGGTTCCAAGCCGAGCTTTTGATATAGCATTTTGTTCGATATAGTGAGATTAGCGGCATCGAGAGGATTCAGAAAAAGCGCGATTCTTTTCCAAAGGTCGTTTGAGAGTGACGCCACCCGGAGTTCATCCTTTTCTGAGGCCACCCCCTTTGGGTTACAATATGTTTGGGACAAGAAGTATGGATCACGTAGTTGATCCAGCATATTTGGTTTATCCAGGAGTGAGTCAAACGAATCGTGATGCGCTAAGCGATGCATCATGTCCCCATAGTCTTTCGGCGTGGTGTCAGCTAGAGTCGCCCTGGTGCCGAAGACTCCATATTCCCGTTCGCCAAGCTCATTGACCTTCCAAGATGAAGCATCTAAGCCGCTTGGAAATTTCTTCTTCTGCAGTTTCGCGGTTTCCCTTTTCCGCTGACACTGTACGGCTTGCTCGGAGTAAGACTTGTTGGACCTCAACTTCCCGCTAACTTTGATCACCAGCTTCCCGTACCAGCTGTTATAGTTCGGCGGAAATTCTAATTCCATCCTGACAATACTTGCAGCAAGAGGGATGAGCTTCAGCTAGTGCGTAAACCAATTCTAAGCGCTTTTGCACTGCGCAGACGACTGCAACATCACCTGCAACCTCGACATTTCCGTAGACCCCCAGTCACGTGAGCTCGCGCTTCGCTGAAGTCAAAGAAATGTTCTGTCACGGTTTCACACCTTGCAGCTTCAATTGGAACCTTACTCCGTAGTCAGCAAGTTGGAGCCTTAGGCATTTTACTGACTAAACAGAAAACAAAGTACCTCCGTAAAAACCGCGCAACTCGATCAACTCCATATTCGTTGCTAGATTTTATTCCATGGCGAATTGCTTCTCAGATCGTTCCCTGACATATTCTATGGCATAAGTGGCGGCGGTCTCGGCTAGCCCCTCGACAACCGTACGGTATATACTATCGTACCAAGGAAGGCGTGGCGCATTCTAGAATTTCAGCTTAACACCATTAATTGATCAACACACCGAAAGGAGCTCTAGTTCTTCCCGTTTTAGACGAATACGAGCGAAACAGCTTGTGGCTGGCAACTGGCGGCTGATTTTAAAGGATTTGCTCTACCGTAACGAAGATAGGTTCAAGCTCAGCAAGGCTCAAATGCTTTAAATTCATTTAATTCAAGCTGCGTCTCTGAGGCCTTATCCCTTTACCAACAGAATCATGCCCACGTGCACAAACATTTTTGATTCGAAGACACTCCAATTTTGCTCTACTTACAATTTTGAGCTGGAGTAGATTTTGATATCCTAGAATGGCCTCCGATATTCTCCTCTCAACCGCACCGGGGTTGGTCCGCATAGCTTTCCGAGCCTATTTTACTGTCCTACTGCTACTTGTCTCCGTCTTGGGCAATAGCTGCTGCGCTCTCCGCGCTCGTTTAGACCTTGCTCGCCATGGCAACATCTCTGTTGTCAAACTAACCGGCTGGCTCGACTGGTCCCGAGCGCTCTTGTTTAACTGGTCCTTCCGCTCCAATGCGCTCGGTTTCGTTGGCATGGTCATGGTATTCACCAGCTTACTGTCCAAAGCCTCGGATCTGGTTGTCTCCGGTCTGGTCAACAGTGTCATGATCGAGACGAGATGCCCTTTTAATACCAGCACCGACTTTCTGGTGCTAGCAAGCGAGTATTACGGCGTGGATTACAGCGCTCCAGACCCGGAGGGTTCGTTCTACAACCTCGTTACCCAGGCGCAAATCAACAGCGTTCGCAACGGCGGTCTAGACGCCATCTATGACAAAGTCAACACAGATATCAGGTTTCGGGCAAATTCCCAGGACGTCCTGGCCAGTTGGACATGCAGCGCGCTCGGCGATCCGTATCTATACCCGACATACGACGCCTACGCGACCTACGAGAACATCAGCACCGATCTCGCAAACAGGAACCTAATATTTGGCGACCAAAATAACGCCTATACTTCCTGCTTCCGCACCTACGGCTCAGACCCGAGAATCAACCAGCTAACCATCATCACAGCTAACAACACGGAAGAAACCAACGTGACGTTCAGCATCCGCGCCTCCTTCGATACGACACCCTCGTACACGGAGTCCAAGGCCATGCGTAGCTTCGAATGCAACCTAGGACCGCAAAACCAGACGTGGATGCTAACACACATTAATATCGACAACACACTGACCAGCTGGTGCGACCTCTTGCGCGGCAACATGTACGACGGTTACAGCATCAACAAGACCTTTACTCTGGTGCCCAAGACCCGCTTCGAGAGCTTTCTGCACAGCATGATGATGAGTGCAAATGCGCTCATGAGCCCGAACGCGAATACGATACAAGACTACACGCAGGGCTGCATGGATGAACGGACGATTGTGCCGTGGCCCGTCACGATGCTAGTCGCGATCACGGCGGCCTTCTTCGTCGCCGTGGTGTGCGCCTACCTAACGCTAGCCATCATGGTGCATTTGCAACCCGAGGCGCGCGAGCTGAGCGCAGGCGACCATGGGGTCGTTCCAGTTGGGCTGCTCGGCTGGATGAGATATGCGGTACGGCAGCGTCCTGGTGCGGCCGAGGCAATCGAGCTGGTGGCTGGGACGGACGATAACATGGATTTGCGCAAGTGGTGTCTGAATGCGCCATCTTGTCAGATAGCTCCGGCGTGAGAACTGGCAGCTTGTAGACTGGTTTAGGAGAGTGAAAACTTTCACCGCCACAAGTCTCCGTACCTACAAGTAGAGCAGAACTTCTACAACAATCAAATATACAGCAATCAAATACACAAGTTCACTATCCAGAGTAATGATGTTTACGCGAGTTACGTGACAAATGTAGTGGCGGTCAATCGAACGTGAGGATAAGGGGCCGGACAAGTGCCCAAACTCGGGGGGAAGGCTACGACACTGAGATTATAGCTTGAAGCAAGCCACTTATGCAACGAGGTCGGCAATCTCCGTCGTGATTCGAGCCAACGTCGCGAGGTGCGGCTGAGAGCTGGACGGAAGAAGTTACGAAGTTTAACAGATGCCCAAAGACCGCCCATCAACACAACAGAAGAGCTAGAGCCCGCTTCCTCTAGTTATCTGACGCACCGAGAAAATCGAAATGTTTGACGAAAGAGACGATGAATTTTATCCGCAGTCAGTGGAGAATGATCATGGAATGAGTCTTCCGGACGGCAGATCACCCAGCAAGGTACAATGGGCCAGTCAGCCCAATCTGTTATTCTACGAAATTCACAGTTACAATGGGAGTCCGTTCGGTTCACCTCCATCTGTCAGAGCAGCTAACTAACGCAAAGACAGAACCAGATTCAGCCACTAAGGGCCGCATCGAATCTACAAACGATCTACAAGCCTGGATCTGGCCGCGTGAGACCTCTAAATATGCCAACTCAAGGAGAGACTCGACAAGTAGCTTACGGCTCCTTGTTTGTGAGCGTGAATATTACAACCCGGTAGGCTTTTCGATGACCAAAGGAAATTTTGTCGAAATCGCGACGGTATTCCGACTTCCGAAGAATACCCTCCAAGTTCTCTGCAATAATGGAGGCCTGTATGGGAAGAACTTCGTGCGGCTCGGGGGAAGCTCTGAAGAAGGAAAAGGACCGGTAATCGGGATACGTTAGTGTCCTACTTTCAGACAAGGCCGCAGTCATTGACATTACAGTAGAGGTATATCTCAAGGCATGGCAAAATAGCGCCATTGGTAATTTTGGACTGGCACTGTGCTATGATATCGGGACTCAAACAACTTCGGCCTTGCTTCATGGCGCCGGAGTATCAGATCCAACTCAATTCGAGAACCTTTGTCAACTAGTTAGGATCTCAACGGATTGCAGCTTCGCTCATCCCCTCCTTCTGCCATGCATCCTTCTCTGGAAACATGTTAGGCGAATGCAACCAGTGGTTGTCAAGTATGAGGACACGGTCATAAACGCCGAAGGCCAACTTGGCGTGGTAAGAACTGGAAGGCATCGAACTCACATTCGAATCCCGGAGAAGCAGAATTTCGCAGATCTCACCACAGCTATATACACGGTGCTGACTGACATATTGTTCGTGACCCATTGCTGTGACTGGCAACGAAAACTCGAACAATTTCTCCGCGCTGAGCTCGAAGTTTCAAACGAATGGGATGACATCGACGGACTCCTACATCGTTCAAGCTCGAGATATTTGGGCAACATCAGCTCACTCCTGGGTCGAGACATGATGCAGCAATCACAGTGGTTGCGAGAAGGCGTTCTGAATTTGACCGTTGAGTCCGAAAGTATGGCGTCGATGCTAGAACAGCTTCGAACTAGAATTGAGAAACAACCAGAAGTGGTGAGTTGCCCGTTTCAGAAAGATATGAGGAGGCTCACAGTCTAGATGTACAACCGAGTCAATGCCAATATTGCCGTTACTGGCATCAAGGATAATATAACAATGAAGACTCTCGCAATCGTCGCAGGCATCTTCTTGCCTGGGACATACATTGCTGTATGTTACCGATTCATGGTCAAGCTCTCACTAACTGTTAGTAGACGGTTTTCAGCATGAGCGTGTTCAACTGGCAGCTTCAGGGGAATGACACCGGCACATCAGAAAAGATGATGAGCTCTAATTTCTGGATATATTGGGTTAGTGTTGATTCTACCTTCTTCATACTTAGGAGCTAACCGGTTTCCGATTTAGGCAGTAACCATCCCGCTGACTATTGTTGTTGTTACAGTTGGGTGGCTTTTCTGGCGATGGCATCAAACTAGGAGCGCTAGAGTTGTAATGGACGATATTCGAAACATGGAAGGTGGAATCTCTGGGGAGAAGACGCCCCCAAGTTCTGGAAGAGAAGACATGCTTCACCTTGACGAACTCTCGGAGAAATTGCCAGCGACGCTACCCAAATCACCAAATTCCAACAAAACGGATGAGAAGTTGGGTGAGGAATATATGCTTACACGAACGAACGGCGCAGATTGGGTTCTGACGGAAAGATTAACGGTCATTTCGGATGACAAACTGACAATCGCTAGCCCTGTTTCCACTAAAGTTATTCAAACTGAAAACACGAACTTAAGAACTGGACTTCCTATGAACCTTACCGTTCAAAAACAGTCACGTCACTCACAGCGGAGCAAGAATAGGGTAGATGGGGACATGTGATTTACGGAGTAGTTTCAGTTTCACACACGATCATGCTTGCTTTGAGTAGTAGACTACATCTAAATCACATATCAGATTGATCACAATCGAGACCTTAGTGCTATGCATTACAACAAACTATAGCTCGATGTTATGGCAGGGCGGTAAAGGAACGCATCATGTTAAAATATCAAATCTTTAGTAAAGTACCAAATACCAGTTTAAACGATCTGACAATCGATGAACCCCCGTTTTCGGCAGTATGATACGCTGTATTCTGCGCTTCAATCTGAAACCTGATGCGCTAACCGCGAGCTAATCGCTACCTGCGTCTGAGCGATCCTAAGCAGCTAACTACACGCCCTCGGCTTTTGTACATATCTTCTTGATATTAGTATTTCCTAATTAAATTCCTATCACAGAATATATGCAGGAATAACGCGCTACAAGAATTCGGTTCTATTACAAGAAGAACTTAACTCAGGTAGATAGATTAACCTAGATCGCTCTTTAAGACGTGAATCCTTCCAAGACTTTATGAAAACCCACGCAGGACGTATCTTTTGAGACTGTTATCTAGCACAATTTTTCCTTATTATCACCTTCCTTATATTGCTTAACTTCTTACCTGCCTGAGGGTTGACCGGGCGTGCTACCCAGCGCTTCGTACACCCCTGGTCCTGCAGGCCAAATCTGCGTCCCATCGATCATGTTGGTGTTGCCCATTGGTGGCGACATGTTGTTTCCAACTGGCGATACAGATCCCGCCTGGGTCATCTCAGCCACATACGGCGGCGCCGGGCTTACGGGAGCCATCACCGGCGGCTGCGACGAATATCCGCCGACAGGCATGCTTTCGTGTGCATAGTTCATATAATGCTGCTCCGGCGGCGATGAAGGGGGAATTGGCGTTGTGGAAGTGACAGCAAACGTCTTTCCCGGCGGCGCTCCGGCCGCGTTAGACTGTCCGTAATACTCCGGATGCGCACCACCCATTGGACTCGCGGTAGCAACGCCACCGCCAGCGCCTGCGAAGCCGCTTCCCTCAGGCGCAGCGTATGAATTGATAGGTGGCTTGGGGTCTGTTGGTGGCGGGCCGCCAGAAGCTCCGACCCCGCCTGCCCCAGAAGCGTTGTCACGGCGGCGACGCGACAGTACAAAGAAAATACCAAAACCTAGGGCGGCGAGGACGGCGATGCCACCGACGACACCGCCCGCTATAGCGCCTGCGGGAGATGATGCTGGCGATGATGTTGGTGTTGCGGATCGCGAAGTCGTTGAGGAAGTTATGGTTGAGGAAGTTGTGGTTGAGGGTATTGCGGCTGAGGCCGTTACGGTTGTGATCGAGAAGGTTGCGTATGACACGGTTGCAGAGCCACCGGAGTACGTTGGGTACACTGTGATTACGGCCGCGACTGCGGCGCAACCGAAGTATGTGAGTTCCGTGTTTGGGAAGATAAATATGTCGTATTGGCAGTAAGGTGACCCGCTGTCGCAGACCGTGATATATGGGTTTGCTTGACATGCTGCGTCGCACTCTGCTAAAGAGGCGTAGGGAAGGCAGGATGTAGCTAGGGGGCAGTCGGTGATGTCGGTGCCCGGGCAGCAGCCGAAAGCGCCATAGTAGGCATTAGTAACACAGACATCACCAAATTCACCGCAAGTGACTGGACGAGCTGTGATGGAGTTAGTGGCATCGCAGGACAAGCCTTGGCCTAACTTACAGGAAAGTCCGTCTATGTAGCCGCAGGTTGGGACACCTTGACGCTTAAAAAGTTCGTAACCCTTTCCTACAAGTCCTGCGAGGCCAGTTGTAGCTGGGCTCCAGCCTTCGTGCACAGCGTGAGGCTTATTAGTGGGTGTTGCATCCGGTCCTGCCCATGGGACAGTAGCCACACCGGGGAGCAGCGCAAAGGCTACCATGAGGAAGAAATCCATGAATACTGTATAGCAACAATAGAATAATGCGGTGCGGATGAATAAAGGGAAAGAATGGCAGGAGAAAAAACGCTTTGTGATTGAGACTCTTTATCCGTGCCAGAGTAGCCCGCATAGAGCACGGCAAACAACTGTCTCGGTCTGGACACCTCTTTGGTAGACGACATCGGTCGATGGCTCGGCCTCATTAAGCCATAACAATAAAGTTCATGTTCTAGACTAATGTATGTGCAGTAGCAGGCTGACGGCTTCTCCACACCCTCGGAGAAGCAAGCCATCTCAGGCAGGCGGTATGTCTGAGAACGGAAGCATCTCGCAGGGACGGAGAATAAGTTGAGAGGCAAACCATTGAAATGGCTTCATGGCAGAGACCAGCACGCCAACGAGGCTCGGTAGGAAGTGCGAGAACTTGCTTGACAGTGCAGCTTCGCACGCCCGAACTGTGCAGGTGTTTGGCAGAATGGCTTAAGTTAGCCTTCTTCGAGGCGCTGTGACTGGCGTTCAAATCAAGCTACAATTGGCGGGCCGCTCCTAACGCGCATCGTCAGGGCGTTCGCATGTCAGAATTAGAGCATCTAGACCAAACACTATGTAGTTGGGTCCGGTTCAGCTCACGGTACGAGATAAAGAAGCATGGTTCGTTTTTCTTTTGAGTGTTTCGACCGTGGCCGAACCGTCAATGGTGCCCTCTACGCGGAATCAACTGAACACTCCATCAGGTTGATGTGTGGCAAATGGACACCTCTTCGTCTGCGGTAAAATGTGGACGCGTTTCCTTATGGACTGAAGATGGCTGCAGAGCATGTCGAAGCTATAATGGGAGGGTGAGTGAGCATTCAAGGCGGCAGGAGAGAAGGCTAAAATTAAGCGCTGGAGGGAGGGTAGAGGCGATAATTCACGTTGAAACAAGAATTCAAGAGTCAAAAGTTACAATTCCGTATAAAGGGGGTCTACTATTCTCCCAAGCGCGGATTTAATCACATACTCTAAGAAAAATTTGCCCAATCTAGGTTATCTTTGTTACAAAATGAACAGCTTCCACGTAAAGGAGGCTCTCGGCTCCCTCGATCGCCTGGAGAAGATATCACAAATCAAGAACAGAATACCTTATGCTTCGTTTAACAATCCGGGATGTGTAGGGAACCACAGCTCTTGCCATACCTGTAATTGCCTGCATTACGACTTTAGATTGAACATTCTATAGCATGAGAATGCGCACTCTGTCTTTTCAAATTGGAAATTCGTTGATACGCAGCTCCCGCCGCGTTTTCGTAAGCACTTTCTCTACCGCAATTGATTTGAGAATCAGGATTCAGTTGTAGAAGCACATTCATATTGCTATCCGAAAGGACTCCATATCATAGATAGAATAAACATATGCAGCGGAATAATAACAACGAAGCAAGGAAAAATATGCGCATAGATCTCTCCCTCTTACGAGAATCACATAAAGCTCATGCTCCCCCCAATCCCGCAGCATATGCTAAATACCACGTCAGACTCGCGCCGCCGTCCAGCTGGGTATTGATATCGAAGCTCGGATTGGCAAAGAAGTTGTAGCTTGTCTGCGCGTCAATAATCGCAAGGTTAGCGAAAAGAATACCTTGCCAGCCGCCGGTAACGTTATTCACCGCGTAATTGTTAGGTCCGAAGTACATATCCCACTCCTGTTGTACAAAGGTTGGCGTTCGGGTATAAGCAGAGGAAGGATTGAGTGGAATCATGTGGATACCCTCGATGTACTCAATGAGTGTTCCAAAGTAGGTAGTATGATCTAGCTTGTTCTCGAAACTTATGCCGGCAACCTTATTCGGAATGAATTGCGGTGGTTGAACTGTGTTATCGCTTTCGAGAAGAAAGTAGTTCTGCAGACTTCTGGCGTGGACAGCAAGCTGTAGATTTCCACGCGCCTCGATATTAGGATCGCGAACGACGGTTCCCCACATTTTGATTGCATATGAAGCAAGAGCATCTTCAGAAGAGGATTCCTCGTCCTTGCCATCTCCTGAGTCAAAGAGTCCCTTGGCCCATGAATGGCCCATGTACCAGTCGAAAGAACGTTGGAACGGAAAGTAGAGATCGTCTTCGACAGGGTTGGCGTAGTCTCGAATGAGCATTTCTACCCATTCTTTGTTTGTGCTATTCGCTAGCCATGAGGGATCCAAGTATGCAATCAGTGCAGCAGCTTGAACGAAGTATCCCTAATGACGGAAGTCAGCAATTGTGCGCAAAATTGACTTAGGTTGGTCGATATTATCTCCATGTGCTGCAAGGGAGAGTCGGCTCAAAAGACATATTTTCAAACCGGAAGTGCTTTTGAACTACCTGGGAGGGAAAGAAAGGTTTAAACGAACGTAATGAAAATGGTGATCATTGTAGAAGGTATTGCCGAAGTCAGCACCGCTATTGTCTGGATAACCTGCTGAATTTACAGCTCCACCCCAGACTGTATCGTAAACCAGCGAGCTGCCTGATTGCTGGTTGTTGATGAAGACGGCATAGGCATCTTCAAGCTGTGCTAGTCCTGCAGCAGCGAGACTGTCATTGCCAGCAAGCATTTTCGTGGTGTAAACGGCTGTTGCGTACTTTGCGAGTGCCTTGCCGCTGTAGTACATGCTGCCGAGATTTGTTCCCGTAAGCATATTCTGGCTCAACTCGATCACTGCCGCACTGTTGATGGCCTTGACAGCGGTACTTGAGAGCGAGGTGACGTTAGTTGCGGTTGGTGACCAAGGGTTGAATCCAATATCAGTTGGTAAGTTGTCCTCTACGCATGTGAGCGTATCTGTGGTAATCGCGGTGGCCAAGCCTTTCGTAGTCGTCTCAAGCTGTATCGCCGTCACACAACCGCTGGTAGATCCGCTCAAAGACTCTATGTGGTGCGGAAGGGCAAACATGAGAAGGGTTTGGTTGATCAAACCGGCCTTTTGCCAAGAAAGAGAATAAGAGCCGGTACTTCCACTTACTGAACCAGAGATAGTTGCGCCGATAGGATACACGCCAGCAGAAGTGTCATAGATGTCCTCGCCAGTTGTGTTCGCGGGGTTCTTTGCGACTTGAACAGATCCGTAGAAGCCACTCGGTCCTGTAATTGTACTGCTATTCGTCAGGTTGAAGGGTGGTGCTCCAATTGCGCCTGACGGAGTGATGTAAAGAAGCCAGTTAGTGCTGTCATCAAGCACAATTCGGTACTTGTAGGTGTTTTCATTGGAGCATGGACCCACGTAGGTTAGGGTGTTGAAGAAGACTCCGCTCTGAATGAGAACTGTGGCTCCATTGTATAGCGCTGTCACATAACCCATACCTTGGACGAGAGGAAAGGATATCAATGGCTCAGCACCTGGTGCCGGAAGGAGATTAGCATTGGCAGAGAAGCCCCTTAGTGTGTCCGTTGTCAAGTTGGTAGTCTCGCCGAGCTCTAATGCAGAAAGAACGATTGACTGAATTCCGATCGGGTTGATGAAGTATTCGGGTGGAGTATTAGTAGCCCATGCTAGTTGGTTTCTTTCGATATGGGAGACAGCAATTCCCCAACTGCCTGTTTCACCGCCCCCTTTCGACCAAGTGAGGCTGTATGGATGAGTCCAGACAGCATTAGTTTGTTCCCCAAGGAAAAAGTTGGCGTAGAACTTGTTTGTTTCGTAAGTTCCATTTTGTTTGCTGATTCCAAGCTGTGGAACAGGGTGGTCACCCTGACTAGGGATCTGTGATGGCGGAGCTTCTGTTGCAATAGCTACGAATACATTCTGCGAAGTTGAAGCAGTTGGGGACGTGGATGCGACTATAATGGTCGCGTTACCCGAGAGTTGAATTGTCGACGTAACTGAAGGAATCGATGAAATGAGCGGCATAGAAGATTGACCAGACTCCAGAGATGTTATAACACTCTATGGGTTACTATTAGTGACATTATTGCGAGGTCAGGTTGGCTTCACTTACTCCTGAAGTAGCTGGTGGAACACTAGCACTTGCCGACTGCACACTGGATATGCTTGAGCTATAGCTCGTTGTTGTTGGCAACGTACTTGTCGGTAACAAAACATTGGATGTAGATTGAGCAGTTTCCTGAGGTCGAGGGTGCGAATGTGCGAGCTTGAAAACGACGCAAAGACAAACGACAGCGCGACGGAATAATGGCGACATGGCGGCACAACACGACGACGCAGTGGCTCAACGAATGAGAAGTCAAATAACACACAAAAAACTATTGAGAAGATATACCAGCTCTTTAATCTCTAATCCCTAAGTCGAAAACTTTTCTGGTGGTTCCCTTTTCGGCAACAACGCGGTCTGTCGGCGTATCCGAGAACCAATTCTGAAGGAGTGACTTGTAAGAAGGAATGTAGTGGAATGGAGCCAAAGGAGTGTAAAAGAGCAATTACTTGTGCTCGAAAAAGATCTGAGAAGATATCAGCGGGATACACAGAACACAATGGGAGACAAAGAAAATGTCGTCGCCATCATCCTTATGGCAGGCAAGGTTGCGTCTTTGCGCCACTCCCGATTGCGTCGCGGCCTGGGCCAAGATGATCAGCAAGGGACTGGATAATTTCCGATTTCACGTCTAGGAAATGTATAAGTGCTAGATAACTTCATATCCTCGATATGGTCGAGTTGCGAGTGCAAGACCATTCTGCGAATCAGCATCGCAGGCAGGGATGCGCCTTGCGGTTGTGGCTCTCTCGCTGCAGGGGTTTTCCGCCTTGGCTACCATAGAGCGCCAAGAGGACGAAATTTGCGAGCAATTAAGGATTATGCGGGTTTTCTCGTCAAACGACTGATATTGCCCTCTCCTGATGCGTGAGAAGAGTGAAGGAGAGTGGGCTACTGTGAATGGCAGGCTCGAACGAAGATGTGAAGACGGTGGCGAGACAATGAAATTGGATGAATAAAAAATCACCCGGACAGGGGAACTCCGTAAAAAGTCGGAGCCCCGCCTCTCCTTAGAGTACACCGTTGTACTCCGTAGATGAGGTTACATGGAGCTGCTCCCTAAGGTAGTTTAGAAGCTCAACCTTAGCGTGTCTCTCCATCACCAATCGTTAAAGCAGTATGCACAAGGTTGGCATTCGAAGTGTCGGGGAAAATGAGAGGATTTCTGAACTGAAGGGAAGTCAAGCTATATACCTGAGAGTGTCGAGCAACCTTCATATCAGCATTTTTCCAGCGCACCGCAAATCCAACTTAGGCTTCGTTTGCCCATTCTCATATCAACGTATGCAATCGCGCTCCTTTTCTCCGACCTACTCCATCGTCAAGACACACTTGAATCTCGCCTTCCCACTAAGCAGACGGTCGATTGCGTCTTGCACTTTTTCTAAGGGGAACGTCTCGATCATGCACTTGACGCCTTGATGTTCCGCAAAGGCAATGGCTTCCTCGGAATCAAGAGCGTGACCAGATGGCCAGCCCATCACGGAAAGGCCTCTCATGATAAGCGGGCCAGTATCGACAGGAATCTCACCGACAGGCGCCAAAATCAAGAGCTTCCCTTGCGGTGCAAAGCCGTTGATTAATGGACCGACAATCTGCGGATTCGGCGCCGTGACAACGATAGCCGCCGCTCCACCCATCTTTTGAAGAGCCTCAGCTGTATCCTCTTTGCTGCCGTCGATGTACTCATTGGCGCCCAGCTGGCCTGCGAACTCACGCTTGGAGTCGCTTGACGAAAGCGCCACGGTTCGGTAACCCATCTTGCGAGCATATTGAACGGCCAAGTGGCCGAGGCCACCTAGTCCCTGGATTGCGACAATGTCGCCGGCGGTGAGATTGAGTCTGCGGATGCCGTTGAACGTAGTTACGCCCGCGCACAGCAGCGGCGCATAATCTGCTGCGCTGACATCATTGGGAATACGTACGGCTGCTTCAGTGCGGAGAGTGGTGTATTCAGCCCCTATCGGTCACCCTGAGTGTTAGCACGATTTTCAGCTTCCAGGAAGTAGAGACCAGCAGAGTACGTACAGCCTCCGTTCCTCGTGCAACCATTGATCGCCTCGTTTTGGCAGAACTGGAAGAGTCCTCTATTACAGCTTTTGCAAGTGCCATCATGTCCACCGTGCCACGGCCCACCAACTCGGTCACCTTCCTTCCACTTCTCCTCGCCAGGTCCTACAGCCACGACAGTGCCAATGACCTCGTGACCCGGGATGAGTGGGAACTTTGCGCTGTGGATAGTCGATGAGCTTGCAATATCGCTGAAATGCTCAGAGACAGTAAATGCACTCACATCGGGCCCATATGACCTCCAATTATAGCCACATCCGAATAACATACACCGCAAGCTTGTACCTTGATCAAAATCTCGCCTGCTTTGGGGTCATGAAGTTCAATGTCCTTGAGCACTACCTTCTCTCCCGGCTTCTCGCATACCGCTGCCTTGCAGGTTTTGGGAAAGTTGGGCATTTTTGAGTCTTAGTGAGATACTCGGATGAACGTTGTGATTGTAGATAAAGATTATGTGAAGCTCTTTATGGTTGGTCTTGACGGCGGCCTGCAGTTTGAAATTCTTAGGACGACCTACCGAGTGGCAATTGAACTGTCTTGCAGAGAAATGAAGAGCTTTTATGGGTTAGAGGGTTTGTAGACCCTCTTTTATACCCTTAGCAACGGAGCTAACGTACCTATTTTCTTGCTTGCGTCGCTTCGGAGCTGAAAGGTCAACTTTATGGTCGTTGGAAGAATTGATTCGACCGTGAAAATCTCCGCCACTGCAAGAACTGCCTCCAAGGAACTATCTCCTCACCATACTACCTTGCCGAGAATGGGAGCACATTCTCAAAAGATTACATGAGCTCTTGCCATGCTTTCAAATACGAAGTCCGAATGCGAGCGGGGCCCGCATGTGCGCTCCCACATGTTGTAGGAGCCACCATTCGATCGTTCTGCAGGAACTAGTTCTTTTCTTATCTAGACGATCGGGCCCATGTTTGAATTCTTGTTGTGTCACGTACACCTTTGCAGTTGTAGTCCGGGGCATGATGCACGATGGGCGACGAGTCGAATTAACGTCAGAAGAGCTTTCAGGCTCCGTGCTCGATTGTAGGTTTAAATTACGATATCAATAATCGCTGCTAGGAGTCGTCGGATCATGAGCGATTGAGCGAATACATGACGCTGAGCCCTCAAGCTCATCGCCATCCATCAGATGCAATGCTAAAGGCATTGGAATATGTCGTTTGTCTGTATATAGCTGACAAGTAACAGTAGTCAGGCACGCCACAGTCACGTAAGCCAGCAATCAAGGCGACAGGTTACTACATGTCGACGCGTCCTGGTATCGCCACGATGCACTCGCCGATATCACAAATCACGACAACCCGTGGGAGCGAATTATCTTTATTCCTTTTATGTCGGCATCAACGTTAGAAGCTGTTGTGTTGCAGCATTCCCTAGGTCTTCCAAAAATCAATGGTGTCGGCAACTTCAGCCTTACCCTATCTAGTCGTTCCTTGAGAGGGCCCTGCACGAAATTCGTGCGTCATGAATGGGGCGTTATTCGAGTTGTGCCGCTTGTGGATATTGCAAAGCGACGGGGGCCAGGCTGTGTCGTTAGACAATAGTGCCCGTCAATTGAACGAAAAGTGACAAGCACTTGATGCGCAGCGTCAATGATATTCAGCTAGGCTAGCTAAGTTCCCGTATTTAGGTGGGATTCTCTGCCATCACGAGTACGTAATTCCTCGGTCCAGACACGCCGTTCTCAGCAGCTTCGCCATCGCCTCGCTCTTCGCAAAGACTGGCTTCTTCCATGTCTTTCTTGACGATGCGGAAAAATCCCCAATGTCCGCGCCTCTTTCTAAAAGGAATGCCTCCATTTCAACGTTATCCTCCTCCACCGCGATCTGGAGCGGTCGACGCCAAGTATAATTGAAGGACTGCCAATCGACCGAGACACCGCTATCCAATATCCTCTTCACGGTCTCGATATCTCCCTCCCTTACTGCGATATGGACCAGAGAAAACCCATCTTTCTGGGGCAGTGACTTCTCTATCCAGTCGAATCCTTTTGAGGATAATTGGAGGAAGAGTGCCTTGCTCGAGGGGTTTTGCTCCTCTTTCCGTGTGTCATGAAACAGATGGATGATCCTCCAAGCTGTGCTTTCGCCAGAAGACACGTGAGTGCTCATTAGATCTGCTCCATGATCTAGTAGAAGGCCAACAATTTCAAGAGTATTCTTGGACGAAGATACAGGCCGAATTGCTTCAAGGATTGTGTCAAGCGGGGCATCGTGTGCTCCATATCCATTGCTGACTTGTGGAACATTGCGCTGGTTTGGGTTTGCGCCGTGGGATAAGAGACTTGCAGCGATTCTAGGACTGACTTTCTTGCAAGCGTGATGAAGTGCATTATCACCCCAGCTGTCCAGCAAACTAACATCAGCTCCAGATTCGATCAGGTGGATTGCTGCTTCGGTGCACCCTTCTCTGATAGCCATCTGAAGGGCCGTTAGACTGAGATGATTTACAACGTTTCGTGTGTTAATGTCTACGCCGGCAGTCAGAAGCGCATTGAGGGACCTAGTATCATTGTGTCTGCAAGCTGTAAATAGAACGTTTTCTGCCAGAGCTTGGATACCATCCTCAGCGGCCCACGCCGGTAAAGCTTGGAGCTTGGAAAGTACGCAATGCAGCGTGCCATCATTCTCTTTCTCTTCCGCAACAGCTGTTGCAAGATCGATGACCTCGGATGGTTTGAGCGTCAGTTGATCAGCAAGCCGCTTCACAACTTCCCAATGGCCCATTTCTGCCGCCCAAAAAATTGGAAGTCTGCCGAAAGCATCCAGTTCTTGAAGCAAGGACTGCTCAGTGTTGCAAACACTCAAATCACCTTCTCGGGCCAACCAGTGCGCTGCATTCCACCCAAAATCTCTAGCAAGTTGACTCGTCTTAATGCCGCCATATCGAGCAAGTAACTCTATGATACTTCTACCGTTTGCAGACAAGGCAATATCATACGCAGTCGATCCTGCGTCGTTGCCGATTGCGATTGAGGCACCTGCTTTCACAATTAGCTTCACCAACTTATGAAACCGCTCTGTTACGGCGTAATGCAGTGCGGTCCACCCGCGATCATCAGTTAGATCAAGGAATGTGGAGTCCAACGAGCCTTCCTCTTTCAATCCCTCTAGGAGGGCTTCTGCGCAATTTTCTGCTCCTATAGCTGCAACATGGTGGAGTAATGTTCGACCACGCTCGTCGCGCTTATTGAAACGTCGAGATTTGTATATCATCACAAGTAGACCCGAAAAATGCCCGTTTGCGATCGCGAAGAGCGCTGAAGAGTCCTGCATGTCAAGGCTGTTCAAGTCTCTACTCAAATCGAGTACGGTTGGCATTGAAGACCAGCGCCCGAAAGGCTCAAGCCCGTACCTGGCCAGTCTCTTTGTAGTAGCTTTGACATGGGATTCACCAGTATTTGTGACGTCTGTGCTGCTTGCATACTTTAGCAGGACGGCTTGTACCGTTATATTGCCCTCTGTCTACGGCTTTGGCCGATGGAGATTTTCCAGAAAAGTCTTGGATGATAGTGTTTGCTCCCTTGTGCAAGAGGTACTCAACCGTATCGAGGTGGCCGTTTGCAGCAGCTAAATGAAGAGCAGTATGGCCGTTGCTGTCCTGGATGTCCAGCTCCATATTGTACTTCTCAAACGGTAACAACCTATCTACCAACACTGTTCTCCCATTCAATGCGGCTACATGCAGTGGTGTACGCCCAGACAGCGTTAGGCTGGAGCGAGTGCCATACTCGTCTCTTCCGTCGTTGTACTTCATGATCCTCTTCAGAATCTCAAGGTGGCCTCTCGACGAAGCCCAATGCAGAGGAGTCCAACCCTCTGCATCCACGACAGGTTGATGGGGTCGCCTCTTGTATGAGAGGAGATGTTCAAATACGACGAGATCTCCATTTGCGGCCACCCGATGAACAGGAGCCGTCCCGTACTTGTCAGGAACATTGGGATCAACTCCGGCTTCGACAAGCAATTTCGTTACAGATTCGCTGCGTCGTATTGCGGACCACCAAAGAGGTGACCTTCCAGCTGAGTCCAAGACAGAGGGGTCTCGTTTGGTCAAGAGATGTGGAAGGATATCATGCAGCCCAAAGTACGCGGCAATATGAATCGCCGAAAAGTTGCTTGGACATATTGCAGACTCGAGTGATTCAGGCCCGGAGAACCAGAAGAGCCTCCAAATTACCTCAAAATTAGGTCGCGTCTCATCCGAAAAATCGTCCGCAACGTCGAGGAGGAGCCGTTTAGGCTGACCAGCCCTTCTTAAATGCTGAAACCATTGAGTTGTGGCATAGTGCAATAGGTCTAGATCCAGGATATCCGATTCCAAGATTGATAGTGCCTCAGAGTGATTTGAGGGGAGTGTGTCTTGAAGGCCGGTCAAGAATCGCATTGACAAATAGCGCATACACACAGCTGCGGCAAGGCTGTCATTTGAGCGAACTTGTTGTGCCTCGTAGTGTTTTGCAATCTCTTGATATCTTGCTTCGTTGGCCATGTACCTTCTGAGATATTCGGTAACGGTGAAGTGGATTGGATAGAGTGTATTGTGTGTACCTCTTGCAGTGATAAGATGGCCACATACGGTTAGAATGGTATGCTGTGCATCGTTGATTCGACGATCCCTTGCGAAGCCAGAGGTCCAAGTAGCCGCGGGTTTCACGGCCAGAATTGCGCATACTTCCTTGACCTTTAGTGGCCTTCGAGCAACGGTAATCCAAAAGAACAGTTTGTGGGCAAGAAGCCTCCTGGCCTCTGGCAGCTGATTGATCTTGTTTATTATGCAATCGTATCTCTCAGACAGCCCATTAGGTAAGTCCTCGAGGCACTGGATGATTTCTTCATTGTTGGTTTGATCTTGGACATGCCGAAGCATCAGACGAACCCACAGGAACATGCCATCGGAACGACTCAACTTTTCTTTGATGTAAGCGGTGACTGACGCCTCATACTGAGAGGCCAGATCTACTAGTGTCGAAGTGATATATTGGTCAATGTCTAAGCGCGTCATCTCGGGCCGAATTTCCAGCTTTGCGTGTTGATAGGTTGCCGATCGGCGTAAAAAGTTCAATAGCTCTATTAGTGGCCGGCTGGTGATCAGAACCTTGAACCTCTTTGGAATCAGTTGAAGAAGCTCGTAGAGCACTGGTCGCTCGATACACTCGTCAAGTGCGTCAACAGCAAGATAGCATGGCGGCAACGCCTGCAAAATCGAAAGAAAGAGCGTTTTGGCTTCTGTGACTGTTGCCTCGCGATTTTCGCTAGCCAGATGTGCGTTCTGTGTCAATTTCTTTGCGTCGGGGAATAGTTTTGCTAGCTGGAATATCCACGATCTCAACAAGGCTGAAGTTGTTGCTCGGTCGCCATCAGCACCGCAGAAGAAGAAGTATGGGCATTGCATATGAGATGTTGCATCCAGATGGTCAAAAATTTTAGCGTATAGGAAGGACTTTCCACAGCCTGGTGCGCCATACAACCAGAACAGACTAGTATCGTCATCTTCAATCCAGTGCTGCAGCTCAGGCTGGTTAAGAATCCATTCGCATGTGCCCTAAAGGTGCTCAATACTGTTTCTCTCCTCATCACACTGTCGCACATTCAACCAGCGCTTGGTTACAGCAATCTCTGCCGCTGTCGACGCTACCTGCTGGGGTTGAATTGAGTTTTGCCTCGCTTCAACCAGAGCCTTTATCTCGGTAATCCTGAGTCTGCTCTCCGCTTCCTCCACCATGTGAGCTACTTTGGCCTCCTTTTCAACTTGCTGGCTGTGTCTTTTGAGTTTGGCAAGGTCATCCTCGAAGGTCTGATTGAATGATTTCCAGAGTGCCCTAAGAACCAGTCGCAAAGAAGAGCGAGAAAAGAGCCTCTTTGCCTCAGTTAGAAAGTGGAGTAGGTCGAGATATACATCCGAAAGCGCGTGCTTGAGGTTCTGATGACCACGGAAGAGTTTCTCGTACGCCTCAAACCGCGGGAAGGCGTCTCCGATCTGCTCTAACATCTCAATCAATTTTGAGAAATATCCTTCGGCATCTTTTGCAACCTGAATCTGGTTAGACAGGCAATTTGTTTCTTTAGAAGGTACATACCACCAGAAGCGCTCTCATCGTTCCCATACTGGCGAGAGAATAGCTGGCGCCGCATTCGTGAGAACGTCGAGCGATTTTCCATATCGCTCAAGTGCGGCAACGAACGGTTGAATCTTTGATAAAGCGAGCTCGATCTTATTTGTCTGCACTTTTATTTTTCGAGAGTTCTTGAAGTCTCGCACAATGTCGTCCGGCTGAGACGCTGCATATTGACGCTGCTCTTTTTGCGTGAGAATGGCTCGCGACTGTTGAACTGCCTTTTCCCATGCACTGGCATCCATGTTGTATCGGTTTGGCGAGCTTTGAGCTGTTCTACATTAAGGTCTAAATGAAGTTTCGATCAAAACGAATTGATCGACTTAGGTTCAGCCTGACGGGAAGATATTGAAGTGAGCTCGACCAAGGCGCGTCGACCGAGCCCAATTGCTGCGCCACCGCCGGCAATACATAAATGTACCATGTGTTGTATATGTATGCACTAAGACAGCCAATTGTTGCTGCAACGGGGAAGTGCGCAACGATAAGGTATGTTGAGCTTTACCATGTGCCGTTGACGATGTACTAACTCCCTCCTGGCGAAATTCCTAGAATCCTAGTTACTAAGACTGGAGTATTAAAAAGGCGGCGAGGGTTGGGCCGGGGCTGTCAAGTCTGAGATTACAGAACGTAATCCAAAGCAGTCAGGTGGTTCGGTTAATAAGAGCAGCTTTCATAATTGATGCTCTTGTTTCAGCTCGTTGTAAGCTTGGAGTCCGCAACTCTGCCCGTGGTATACCTGCTCACTTTGCTTGTGTGGTCGGGATTTTAAAACATGGGTTTCGAATTTTGTCCCTCGCTACTTTTGAACGTCTATAAGATGATGTGGAGTCAATTGCTCACCCAAACAAAGATCCAGCAGCGGACTGACTTCGCTTCTTTCCCTTAGCCTCTACAGCCTCGATGAAAAGCCTCGGACCTTTGTTCTTAGTGAGCTTGCTACTAGCCTCTAAGTAAGCCTGCTTAAAAGTTTCCCACAACTTCTTATCCTCAGCAGTCATGGTAACGGGTCGTGGATAATATGGGTCATTCCAATAGAAGCCACTAACGAGCTGCTTCAGACCAGCATTATCCTCCACAAAACCTTTGCATTGGTTGAAGTCAAGCAACCATATTCCAACGGATTGATGATTGGAGAGGGGGTTTCCGAGGAACTTGGGATCATTTGGACTGGAGTTTTTCATCTCTGCGACTGAGGCGGGAGCTCGGAGCTTTGACGCGCTTCCCAGAACGAACTCGACATCATTTGCGTCTACCTTTGCTTCCCAGTGGAGGATAGCGAGAGCTTTTGCCATGATCTCCGCGTACATCGAAGTATCAAGGCCTAGGTGTTCCATGTCGTTGACGTGAAGAGAGAAATTCCGTAAAGTAACAGCTGATCGTGTCACTTCTTTGAATCTTCGTCCAAGGTAGAGGCGAACCAGGCAGTCTTTATTCTCCGGTTTCGCTAGATGAGAGTCTCGACTTTTCTGGATGCCTTTGGCATCGAAGGAGTCGAAAATGCTGCTCGAACTGGGAATGGGAGAGCGAAAATTCGGTTTGAAACAAGCCCATGGGTTGGCTGGAACGATTGCGGGAAGTAATTTCTGTATCCGTTCCAGAAAGTCGTATCGGCGGGCAGCACCCATTGACCAAATCGTGGGATATTGATATGTTGTCGAAGTTTAAGTGATGTCCTTTCAAAGGCTTCTTCGACCTGTTTGTGCATTTTGGCGTCGTTCCAAAGAGCATCCATCTTGCCCGGATTCGGTACTTTCAGGACTTCGGTTGTACCGATCAATGCAAGACAGTTCCACACTGTCCAAAGCCGATCTGCTTGAAGCTGCGTTGCTCCCTATCTTCGTGAGCTTGCTGGTTAATTGCAGTATTTGAGGACGTAGTCGAGATGTAGGATTTGGTCGAGAGCATTCGATTCAAGATGGTCTCCGGTTCGGAATTCTGAATTTCGTTGTCGCTGAAGAAGCTGTAGCCAAATATATCCTCTTTCATGGACGCAGGAAGCGAGTCATCAGTCCTATTGTCTTCACGACGACCCGACATGATGAATGGGTTGAATTTGATAATTTGGATGATCAGAAAACTTTTCGTTGAAATTGGAGTGAATTTGAGAGTGAAGTTCTGATGTGATGTAGCCACGGTTACCGGTAGTTACTAATCACCAGAGCGAGGCGGTCGAGGCCGCCCAAAGCGGCGGTAAGAACCGCGACACCCGGCTTTACTGTGTACTAGGTAATATCTGCCTTCATGTCTATGTTTCTATTTCGAAGGAATGACCATTGAAGACGAAATCATACTCTAAAGTAAAGATGTTAAAATCACGTGGAACAAAGAAGGGTGTTGGAGTTTATACTATCAACCCCCTGAACTGTACACCGTCACCATTCATCAGGCAGATCTTCCAACTCTGACCATTCAGTGTCAATAGGTGTGTTGCCAATGTCAGGGAGTGGAGAAACTTGTGCTAGCTTGTGAAGATACGTCCATATTGTATGGTGCAAAGGTTTCTTGAGTCTGAAACATGCGGCGGCTACGTGGTTGTTTGGTGCACACCTGAAACTCGCACTCTCTCAGCATAATGGATTCCGGATCCGCAATCTCTTGGAACTCCATTTCACTCTATTCAATTTGCTTATGTCTTCTTCTTCTCCTTACATCTTCATATTTTCTTTCTTAGAGTTGCGGGACAACAACATTCGTTGAGCACTTGGATATTCATTTGTTCGAGACTTCAACACCATCCTTTAAGAAATCATACTATCTCTCCCGGTCATCCAGTGACTGAGCCTGGAGTTCCTCCGCGACCGACTTTCAACCACCCCTTTTCAACCGTTTCCATTGTACAACTCACGATGAAGTTCACTATTCTCGCATTATTTGCGCTCACAGCGACGCTCAGCTCTGCATATGTCCTCCCTGGCATTGACTGGACATCTAGCAGCAAACGCTCAGCCATGATTGTCCCGGGGGTGGACTTCGACGAAACCAATGCATCCACGAAGCGCCATGCAGATGCATACGTTGTTCCTGGCGCAACATACGACGGGGACACATTGGACAGTAGGGACGCCGAGGCTTACGTCGTGGTTGGGGCTGGGTATACACCCCCAGTGGATGAGTAAATGATCTGCAACATTGGAACTCCGTAAGGCTTTGAAGGGGAGACGGTGTTTGGACGGCTTCTGCTTGAAAAGAATGAAGAGCTGCGGCGGGCTGGCCGCTTTCATGTACTACTATGGCTTGCTTTCCCATCGAAAATCAAAATGAACTTTGCCTTGCAGTGGGAAGCTTTTTATGAAATTCGTCCCTTTTTAACTCTGCTGTTAATTCCTCTTCGAATCTACGCCTCTTCTGATCTATTCCTGGACATTTCTTCCCATCTCAGTCCAGAATCTGATGCATTAATGACTTATTCGCTCCAACGAACCTCAGATACAGCAGCTTCTTCTCAAACAGGAACGTATTTGCAATGTATGGAACCTCATACAGCTGAAGCAAGAGGTTCATCCCATTATCTGCAACCACGTCAGCCCAATTGTTTCCATGAATAACAACCTAGCTACACTTACGATCCAGCGTCTTCACCACTCTTCCCGTCGGCGGAACCGCGCAGACCATCTCAGGCCTCCACTCAACATCCAGAATCGACAGCGGCTCATCCAAGCCCAGAACCCTTCTATTGTGCAGGCGATGCGGCGCCCGCAACCTAAACAGCGATCAGCCCAGCGCAGCCCATCCGCGCATCCACAAACTCACATCTCGAGCTGCGTCCCGCCCTGAGTCCGGACCTCCTCCACGCGCCTCGCAATCAGGCTCCTCAAGTTCTCCAAAATCGGCTCCAGCCCCCACGCATCGGCAGCGGCAGCATGAGCAGGCGCAGCACTCGTCGGGCTCTCGACCCTCCTGCGCACGCGCCTCTTCGCGTCGCCGGCCGCGCCGGCGCCGGCGCCACCCTCGACCGCGTCCTCTCTCCGCAACGCACGCTTGGCGCCGGTGCGTGCCGGACTCGCCGGCTCGGTGGCCACGCCGGGCGGAAGGTGGTGGGTGGGCAGCGCGGCGGCGCGGAGCGGGCCGCTGAAGGCGCTCGCGTGGCCTTGCATGGCGGATGGCGAGGCGTTCGCGGCGTAGGCGGCGGGCGGCAGCTGCGGCGTGCCAATGGGCTGCACGCGGCCGTTGCCCAGGCGCCGCGTGAAGGTCGGCGTGGGCGTCGGCGCTGGCACGCTCTGCGAGCGGCGCCGGCCGCTGCGCAGATCGCTCAGGTTGGGGCGAGCGGCGAGTGGTGCGTGCTGTTGGGCGGGCTGGGAGGGCGCGGTTGCGTACAGGAGTGTCGAGGGCTCGAGATTTGCTGCAAATGCGCTGGCGAATGTCATGCCGTTGGCGACGAATTCTGACGAAGATGGATATGCGGCTGTTGAATCCTCTGCCCAGGCGTCGACGCTGAATAGAAGAGGATCGTTACTACTCTTCATGAAAGGAGTAGATGTATGTAGTGGTTCGAAGGATTGAGTAAGAGTTGGCATCTCCGCGGTCGTTGTAATGTTGACTATATTGCTTTCGTGTGCTTCAAGCGTCTCTAGCTCTTTGCTGCAAAGCATATGTTCACGTTCAAGAACACATCGCTCAACGGAATGAACGATATCCTGATTATTGATATCATTTGTGGCTGGCGACTCTGTTTTCTCGTGGTTTCCAGACTCGTTGTTGGTCAAGGCAGCGAGTAGTGCTTCTTCTGTGGACTGTTCGTTGGATTGAGAGTGGTCTGTCAAAGAGTCGGTGCTCTCAATACCACTCGGGGGAGCATTGTCAACAGCATTCGTAGAGACCATAGCGATAAACAAAATTGTGAAAGAGGAATGACAGGAACGAAAGAGAAATCTCAAAAATCTGTTGCTTGTCCAGGAGTAACGTCACGTTATCAAAAGATTTCTTTGTTACGGGCTCCTGCAGGAACCAAACCAGAAAGGGACGGAAGGAGATCTGAAAAGATATCTGATTAGACGAAGGATCCAACAAAGATTGTTATGATGGCTTGTTATTCACGGCGATCTCCTGCCGCGTAATGAAACATGTACACAGAAAAGGTTCTCAGGAACGGGTAGTGGCAGAATCTCTGTATCAACATTTCCACAATGGGATGAAATCTTCTATTTTTCCGTGACAGAACGGTGGATAGTTCTGCGCCCATTAGCGCCTCAAGACGTGTTTCTATTGCGACTCCCAAAGTCAAAATGCGTTTCAAACGAGACAAGCTTATCGGCTTGTATTCCAGTTCTCGTTCGAGCCGCTTTTCATCTCGCACCATTATTTGACAGACCAGAAAGCGAGATCTTCATTATTCGAAAAAATACGGCTTTAGGTGTCTGAAGTGCGACGGGCTGTGGGGAGATTGAAGTCTAGGATGGTATCAGTACACAGTCGCAAGGACGTGTAATCAAGGATAGAAGCTCACATCTAACCCTCAAGGATAATCTCACTTGTATGATCGGGAGTATGCAAAGACTCGCGACGGCCAATGCCAGAAGAAGCGGGGCCGTTTTCCTGAGTGTCCAAACCCCAGGGGTCGATCTATGCATCACCAGTGGGCTTAGAGTAGTTACTGCGACGATGAAGCGCCAGGCTAACTTGTACAACGGTATCAATTGCGGGCTGATCGTAGATAGAAGGGTCGTAAAGCTCACTCGTTAGGAACGGGAGGTAGAGGCTTGTCTGGTAGTGGTCGCTCAGGAAGCGGCTTATGCAGCTCCGGCCGCGGAGAAGGTATATCGTGATATGATGGTTCTTCTCCTAAATCATCATCGAGAGTATCTGCCGGCAGGCTCTCGTATTCTCGTCCCAAGGTGCGATTCGGTCTCCAACTCCTTCGGCCGATGCTGAACGGATTGATGCCATCCTGCTGGTACTGCAGCCATGCCGCCCTTCCGACGTAGTAGAAGATGTATGATAATACAGTTGCGGCCAGCACCGCGACGACACGCATCAAAATCCAGAGGACTTCGACCATGGTTGTAATCGCGTGTTCGAACGACCGTTGGCGAGGGGATGAGGAACTACCGTAGGGGGTTTTTTTTAGGGAAGAGTGGAGAAATTGAGGTTGAACGCGTTTCCAAGAAGTGGTTCACATGCGCTGCCGTATTTCGCGGCTTCGTATTGACGGAGATTGAGGAGAGCGGAGGTGGATCTGTGTATTAAAGTGATGCCGCATTCGGCGAGTCTTTAATGCGTTGACGAAGCTCCGCAATGCCCAGATTTGAAGCCTGGGGCCACCACACACTCTTCACCCAAATTCCTCCACTGCATGCAACGCGACTCCTACCTTTGCCAACAACGTACAATCAATGTAGAAGATAATTCTAATTGATGGTCTAGGAGCTTGCTGCTAGGCGATGTACCAACTATACAGCCAATTGGAACTCAATTGCCAGTTACACTTTCGTTAGGCCAAACTGAAGTGGCGCCTCTACGGGCGAACACTGCACTGTAGACACCGCAGCAGCTTGATATAAGGTATGTTTTAGGACCAGCCATGAAACGGAGAACCTGGTATTGGAATGTACAGCCCTATGCTTCTAGATCTACACACGCGTGTTTCTGTTGTCCACCAAGTCCCTAAGCCTCATTCCTGCCTTGTGTCCGGTCTATTCCGAAATCGCGGAGAATCTCGCCAGAGTTCTATGCTCGGATTCACGAGACAGAAAATTTTGAAAATGATGGCCTCAACCGAAAGGGGACAACAGACAACAAAAGAAAGTGCAGCGCAGCCATTGGCAAGAAGGCAGCCACTGGGCGAAGGGAGGAGACTTTGTCCGACCTTATCTAGCATTAGCGTGGGCTGGAGGCATATCTAGTCGCGTGGAAGGCTTTACTGCATGCGCTACGTAAAGCTTTCGTTCGGCCGGAACCTGAGCTCTGACTCTGGCCGGCGTCATTACGACTGTGAAGGAAAATTGTTTCGACCGCAATTCACTTTTCTGACATCCACCATCCAATCTCTACGCTACTATCTCTACTCGCCTTCGAATGGCGACGAAGGCTGCCTTGAAGCCATTGGGCTTCGCACCTAGAAGTCTGCAGCCTCTATCGCGTGCCTTCTCCAGCTTCACTCCTGCGCGCCAAATCATCTTCACCCGGCCACTACCACAAGCAATTGCGAGCCCGGTATTCAGGCAAGCTCAATTGACGCACGCTTTCAGACGACATCAATCATCCCAAGCTTCTAAGCCTCAGCGAGGTGTCCTCCGGACCATCCTGGTCTGGACATGGCGTATCACCTATCTCTCTGCGCTCGGCGGCATTGCATACTTGGGTTACGGCATCTGGATAATGCGCAATCCCGCCGATCAGGAAGAGCCTGACCCAAAGAAGAAGACATTGGTCATTCTAGGTATTGTATCCTCCATTAACTCGTTATCCATCTCAATCACCTAACTATCACCGAAGGAACGGGTTGGGGTTCGGTTTCTCTCCTTAAGAAACTGGACACGGAAAACTACAATGTGATTGTCGTCTCTCCACGAAATTACTTCCTCTTTACGCCTCTACTTCCTTCCTGTACCACCGGCACAATTGAGCATCGATCCATCATGGAGCCTATCCGCAACTTTCTCCGACACAAGAAGACGGCGGTGCACTACTACGAAGCCGAGGCAACCAAGATCGACTATGAGAAAAAGATTGTGTATATCAATGACGATTCTGAGATCAAAGGCGATGTAAGCAGCACCGAGGTTCCTTTTGATATGCTGGTCGTGGGCGTGGGTGCCGAAAACGCGACGTTTGGCATTCCTGGCGTTCGCGAACACAGCCTCTTCCTCAAGGAAGTCGGCGATGCTCAAGCCATTCGCAAGCGCATCATGGACTGCTGCGAAACCGCAACCTTCAAAGACCAGTCTCCGGAAGAGGTGAAGCGGCTGCTGCACATGGTGGTCGTCGGCGGCGGCCCGACGGGCGTCGAATTCGCGGGCGAGCTGCAGGATTTCTTCGAGGCCGACCTCCGCAAGTGGATCCCGGACATCTCCAACAACTTCCACGTCACGCTCGTCGAGGCGTTACCGAACGTCCTTCCCATGTTCAGCAAGCAGCTGATCGAGTACACGGAGCGAACCTTCAACGAGGAGAAGATCACCATCCGCACCAAGACCATGGTCAAGAACGTCACCGACAAGTACATCGAAGCTGAGTCGACCGGTCCCGACGGCAAGAAGCAGATGGAGAAGATTCCGTACGGGCTGCTCGTGTGGGCGACGGGCAACGCCCTGCGGCCGCTGGTGCGCGACCTGATGTCGCAGATCCCGGCGCAGAAGGACAGCCGGCGCGGGCTGGCGGTGAACGAGTACCTGGTGGTGAAGGGCACGGAGAACATCTGGGCGGTGGGGGACTGCGCGGTGGCGAACTACGCGCCGACCGCGCAAGTCGCGTCGCAGGAGGGCGCCTTCCTCGCCCGCCTGTTCAACCAGATGGCGCAGACCGAGAGCCTCGAGGACGAGCTGCGCGCGCTGAGCGCCGAGCAGGAGCGCGCCCCCAACCAGCCCGCCCGCGACAAGATCTTCGAGGCCTACAAAGAGGTGCAGAAGCGCCTGCGCCGCGTCAAGCAGATGGGCCCCTTCGAGTACTCCCACCAGGGCAGCCTGGCTTACATCGGCAGTGAGAAGGCTGTTGCCGACATCAGTTGGCTGACGGGTAACGTCGCCACCGGTGGCACCCTCACGTACTTCTTCTGGAGGAGCGCATACCTCAGCATGTGCTTTAGCAGTGAGTTTGAACATCAATCTCTGAACTTGGTTGCACTAACTAACGCTTGATGCAGCACGCAATAGGATTCTGGTGATTCTGGACTGGGTCAAGGCTAAGATGTTCGGACGTGATGTGTCGCGCGAGTAGATCTTTCAACAGTGCATGACATCGACAATGGAATTGCTAAAGTAGGATATTTGTGGAGAGTATGAACAAATTGCGGGATCGTCTACTGGCTGAGATGTTGAGGCATCTGATCGAGTCCACCGATCGAAGGCGTTGAGGTGTTTAGTTGACTTCTGAGAATAGATGTGATAGATCTTTGTTCCTCTAGCCTACTTGATTGTAATCTAACGCTGATGGCAATAGCTTATGTCCTCTTTCCTTAAGTCTAGCAGTTCTGCCGGATCTCTCAAATTGATTAAGTTCTTCATATTATGCCGACTCGAGGTCTTCGACACCAAACAGCCTCCGTCACAGCTTTTCCTTCTTAGTAGGATATCCAAAGATGTCCTTAGCCGTCATCAGTTTCTTCTTCAGCAATCCGTTTGTTAACACATCACCCAACAGATTCTCAATAGCCGGCCTCATCCTCAAAAGGCCATCCTGGTTCTGACTGGCAATGTGAAGCCCATCTTCTCTCCAGATTTTGCTCGTGACGAAAGCCCGCCCATGGCCCACCCGCTCGACCTGGAACTCCTGGCAAAACCAACTGACAGAACCATCGCCCTCCGTCATCGCCAGCTCATCGCCCTCGCTGTGGAAGATAACGGTGTGGCTCAGGGTCGCAATGGCGGAGTAGTTGTCGCCGACGCCGAGGAAGCCGGGCACGGGGAACAGGCTGTTGCGGTCGCTGGCGAAGAGGTGCGCGCACGCGTGCAAGTTGGGCTCGTCGGCGGCGGCCGGCATCGCGCCCAGCACGCTGTACCAGTGCAGCTGGCGCTTGTCGACCGGCGGCCGCGCCGCGTTGTACGCCGCCATGTCGACCTTGCGCATCGCCAGCCCCGGGAACGGGTCGGTGCCGTGCTGTCGCTCGTATTCCACGAAGCTGAGTGAACACAGTCAGCGTTGCTGTTGTGGACGTGACGCGGAAGAGTCGCTCTTACTATGGCGAATCGACGCCGGGAATTTCTGGAAAGTCATCGGGTGTCTTGTCACCTAAGACTTCGGCGTACTTTTCTCGTAGGTTGCACTGCTGTTGGCAGTCATTGTAACTTGTCTCAGGGCGCTTGAATGAGCAGAGGCATGTGAAGCAGGGGCATGTCTGCTGGTCTTGGTAGGCGTCTACTTGAAGTTGACAGAATCCACCGCCTTCACGTAGCATTCGCACGTTGTAGACATATGGTTTCGACGAAAATGCTTGGAGGATAAAGTAACCTGTAACATTCTAATGGAAAAATATTGGTTAGGAACGACGATTCAAATTGGTCATTGGCCGACAGAACACTGGTTGGCGTATAGATATAGAGAAAGTCCTGGACCCCGAATGAAAATATTAGAAAATTCTCCCTTACATGAATGATGAAGCCCTTTTTCACAACCTGGGCAGCAGCCCACGCAGATTGTGCAAATACATGACCTCCAAAAGCTCTTGTACTTCCGCCTGGAGAATACGCAGGATACGTAGATTTGAACGTTGTCTCGTCTATCCGCTCCAATCTCATCATTACCGTGAAGGGGGTATATTTGTTGCCGTTGAACCAGTCTTCAGGCATAGTGAGGAAATGATGCTTTGCTACTGTTGTGTTCTCTATAATTGATGCGAAGACAAATTCAAACTTATATTCGAACTCTCATCCTGCAGCTTAATAGCCACGGATGAAAGTAACAGGAGGGTATTCGTTCCTCAGTGGACTGTATCGCTCAGCTCAAATATGAACTGGCTGCATCTCGTGAGGTTTAGACTTCAAAATAGTTCGTACTCGGCATTTTATCACCATTACTGTCCAGTAACCGACCATCGGGAGCTGGGGTTGAAGCTAGGAGGTGGAGTTTAGGCCGAGGTTCGTTCCTGTTCGACTCCACACGTGATTTAAGGATTAGTTGCAAAGATATATCGACTCCAGAAGGCGATACAATTAAGGTGAGCTACGTAGCAATAACTATCATAAGCCCTCATTTCTAGACTTTAGCTACGTCCCGTATTGCCTTAAAAGGAGTCTCAATAAGGCCCATTGAGGTCCAACCACCGGAAGACCATTCACGCTGTCTATGCTCTGTCCACCAGACTTCAGCTAAGTAAACATGATGCGAATGTTGACGTTGATAAACTCGAAATCGATTCATCTAGGGCGTGCATCTCTTGCAATTGCCCACGAATGTCCCAAAAAAAAAAAAACTCCGGACGCTATGCTGAGGATTGTTGCAACGAGTGCAATCTGTGAAAGGCGAATGGTTGTGCTGCGAAGCCTCGAAAGTATATTTACAATTCCGTAACTCCCGATTCCATGCGAAGAAGGCTGCTTCGATATGCAGCTTCTAGAAGTGTCAGAAAAGCGAAACCGAGCAATGTGATGGTGAATAGCGGACTGAGCCTTCAAGGGTTGCCTCCAGTCGGTAGCTAGTACAGCTCAGGCTTGATTCTATGTGAATAGTTCCGCCTCACTGAAAAATGGGCTGACGAGGTGGAGGCTGAAGTTCAGGCCACTGATTGAGTTGGTGAGTCTGTGGCCATGCATCGTGGTGAATATACGGCAAGTGTCCAACTCTCCGTTCACTCATTGGCCGACCCAATGGATGGTATTGCATCTGATCCTGCGTGATCGGTCTCGCAGGGTTATGCATCGACGCGGACGGAGGTGGAACGAGAAGGGTTTGGACTCGGCGTACCGGCCTATATGGAGAACTTCGTTGTGCCAGGTAGTACGAAGGTGACAGGCGGCTGTGAGTCGGTGTATGGATTGTTCCAGGAGGAAATGTCCCCGCGAGTGGAGAAGAATTGGCTGAGCCAAGCGGATATGGACTCAGCTGGCGCGAAGCGTCGAGGGCAGAAGTTACAGGCGGAAGAGAAGTTGTTTGCAAAGGTGGAATATTCGTTGGAATGGAAGATAGAGCATTCCATTGTACCGGCGGAGGATACACAAGAGTCATAGCACGTGACCCGGGTAAGGGAAGTTGAGGTATATGTTGTGGTCCTGGCGCCGAGGCCGAATTCGGAATGGAGAGACTCGGGAGAGATACACGCTGATGGGAACTAGCATGCGACATCGAAAGGTCCGATCCAGGAGTGCTCACAGGTAAAGGCAACTGAAGCGAATACGCTGGAGCGTGCCTCTTCGCCGAAGGCTCAGCAAAATTGTCATCATAGCTTCTCTTTCTCGAATTTAGACGCATATCAATTTCTGGGAGCGGTCCGATGGGTGATACGGCAGTCGATCCGATCTGAGGAAGGAGAAGAGGGGTGTTCGTGCCAGTTAAATGGAGTGGAGAGTAGTTTGCCTGGAAAGGTGGTGATGCGTTTGTAGAGGCGGGCGGTGATGGTGGAGCGCTCGACGCTGCCGAGAGATTATGATGCAGAACGGGAACTCTGGCCGGTGATTCCAGCATGTGGATGGCTCGATCTGCGAATGTACCAAACCTCCCAAGTTTGGCATGCCATTGCTTCCAGGTAGCCTCGGAGGTGTAGAGGCTGTACCGCATGTTGCTTAGAAACTCAACTTCCATAATGTGTACTTCTTGAACTGAAATGCCGGAAACTTCGGCCCATGTTTTGTTCGTGTAGGTGTTGTCATCGAGAAACTTATTTCCAAGCATTAAAGCCACAGTAAGTAGGCGATATTCGCTTCCAGGCTTGCCCTTCACCGTTGGATTGAAACTCTTTAAACGGTAGATGAACATAAGAGCGAGTAAGATCACGTTCTGTGTTACCTGGGTGGTAGACAGGAGCGTGACCACCCATTTCCTAAACCCGATGTGAGGCTTGACATCAGGCGAAATCGCAGGTGAAGGAGTCGCTGGGAGAAGAGGAGAGGCTTCTTCGATCTGCCTCAAGGTCGTCCCGGTTTCGAACCAGAAGAGACATGTCACCTAGATAATCATTCAGTGCAAGCCGGGGCCAGTTAGGTTCCATCGAGCGGTGTCTCACCTCTGCAACAAGTTGTGGAAGACTTGGCTGTGGAGCGTGTACAGTTGGTGGCAAACGAAGTGCTGGTGCAACAGCTTCCTCATCTATTGAGGATCTCCGTCGTTCAGAATGAACGTCTGCCGCGAATGAAGAGACGGAGGACTTGGTTCTCGGGCTTCCAGTGTCCGTGGATCCAGATGGTCTGTAGCTCGACACGAAAGTGTTGCTCGAACCCATAGTGTTGTTTGAACCCATAGTGTTGCATGAACCCATAGTTTTGCTTGAACCCATGGTGCTGCCAGACCCAAACGTTCTGCTTGTCGAAGATGACGAGTTCACGGGTCGAAGAGCAAGCATCTTTGAACCGAGGTCATAGGAATTGTTGCCGCTGCCTACGGTGTTGGTATTGTTCCGCGAGTAAACGCCGTTGCTCCTCGCCACGCCATTCATTTCTGATGGAGTGAAGACGCCGTTATTAGCTGTGAAGACCGGCTTCGGAAGTGCCAAATGTTGGGAGTACGACGGCGGTGGGAGAGTAAAAGGAGGAGCTCTCGACGTTGACCACGAAGGTAGGAGGTTGATGGAAGAGTCTGACGTGGTAGCGTGAGGCATCGGAGGCTGCTTTCGAAGCCCTAGCATGAGGAAGGAGGTAGTGAAAGAAGTGAGCGGTCAAGCATTCCAGCCGAGATTGAAATGTTGAAGCTTTGTTGGAGTAGGTCAGGAAGGAAGTCGAAGAGAGGCAGTAGCGGTGCAGGTCAACGAACCAACAACCTCATTTGCCTGGAGATTGAGAATTCGGTTAGTTGGTCCGGCCCGTTTCTCAGCTCTTTCGGTGAAGGGGTTCAACGCAAGGAACAAAGTTCAATGAGGTGTGGTATGTCAACAAATATGTGGAGTGCAACGTCCACTGGGACGACGAGTGCAAAAAACGGTGGTCGAAAGCAAGGCTGGCAGCGGTTAAGTTTTTAAGTAGAAATGAAAAAGAGCTGGAAATGGAGACATTGCATGGCGAAGACGGAGGTTTCGATAAAACATTATTTCAAGGAGTCGTGACCGTGTTCATCAGACAACGATCCAGCCATCATCCATCCATCCCATCCATCGTCTGGCGGCCGGCGGAAGGGTTCCAGGGATGGATTGGGATGATTTGAGGCCACACACGGCCGACGCCCCAAGAGGGCTGATCCCACAGAAACGGAGAGACGCAAGCGGGCAGGCGTGGTTGATGTCAGAGCCATTTGGCAGAGCCGGCTGGACCGACCAGGCTATCATTCACGGTGGATGCAGAAGGCAAGGGCTACAAGGGTACGGGACGATGGGCTTGTGGGCTTGCGGGCGTGTGGGTTCATGGGCTCGTTGGGTGGGCTTTGGGCTTGGGGCTTGGGAGGTGCGGGCTTGCCTGCTTTGCGTGGGAGCAGCAGGAGGGCAGCGCAGCACAGCAGCCAGCGACGGAGCCAGAGCCAAGCTTTAGGCCGTAAGCGGTTTGGGAGGGAGCACGAGAGTCTAGGGGCCATGGGCTGAGAGAGAAGGAGCTGCGCCAGGCCGGCCGGGATTGGGAGCAGAGGCAGAGGGATCTGAGGGAGAGACACGCATCAGCACAGCAAAGCAATGGCCGTTCCGTCGCAGCAGACCGGCGGCAGACGAACGAAGGGCCTACGCAGCACGCCGTGTTTCCGTGGGTGGCACCGTACGCTTTCGCTTCTAGCGCCGCAATCACACGCCCGGACAGCCTGTCTTTCATTGAATGAACTAAGGCATGGTCACCGCTGGCGAAGGCGTCCCTTAGGCTCGAGATACGGTAATGCGCGCCCTCACTTTTCTTTCGCCGCCGCGCTTCGGCAAAACACGCAGGCTTTGGTCAAATGAGCCATGCGAGGATGGGAACGGGCGGAGATCCATCCCACGCCACATCTCTCCGCAAATGCCCATGTTCATTTGCTGATGCCCCTCCGGTGATTGCTGGAGAGCAAATGGAGGTGAAGGGCGCATGCTCCAGACAAGGTTACGACCTCATGATTCTGCTGCCGCTGAGTACGGAGTAGTGTGATGATGATTACGATGACCGCATCTGCCCACCGTACCATGAATTTCCCTTCGCTTCCACAACTGATCAAAGTTACCTGAACGAGGCTGCGTCCCCGCCGATTGGCAGTGCCGAAATGGGTCGGACAGCGGAGTCGCTGAGCAAAGACAATACACCACACGGCAACACGACACTCGTTCACTCTCGTTCACTCTCCACCATAACCGTGTCTGAGCTTCCATCAAATTGGCCACTAGCAAAGGCTAAAGCGTAAGAGCTCGCTCCCAGCAAACAACCATCGAAACGCCAACGCAACACCCGGCATCAGGATTTTCCAAGTAATCAATGCCAGACGAAGCGGCGGTCTACCAACTCGTGAAAGACAGCCGAACCATCCAGGTTTGGAAGCGCGAGCCTGCAGCAACAATACGCAACTTTAGTGGAAAGCAAAAAGCGTCTGCGACATCTGACCGGGCCAAGGGCCCAACAGGCCCGGCAAGTTGAGAAATGCGTGATGATTGGAGCCAGGGGCGCGCAAACACTTGTCGGGTGTGTGCTCACTGCAAAAGGTTGACGGAGCTTGCAACCTACCTTTGGCATAATCCGGCTCATCCATCCATCCACCCAACCTGTGCCTGCTTTGCTTTTCTTTTCCCGTGGCAGCCAATATCAATCTGAGCTGCTGCGGCTGGATGCGTGGAGCACAGGGCTCTTTAGTCTACTCATCATCAGCTAGCGAAAATGGGTACGCATGGCTCACGCATTCCAAAGCGGAGCAGCTGCGAGAATAGCAGGTTTAGACAACTGTAACTCCGTCCTGTGCTATCGTATCCCATGCTCCGGACTCCCGACTCGTAACGCGCCAATACACACACTCTCTCTCATCGCTCCAACGAACTGAGATTCGCAACCCGCACCCTGCGAGTCACCAATACGACAAGCCCGCTGGCATGCCAAGCTGGAGCGACTTGCAAGGACTCCAAGCATCAACTCACACCAGCCAAGGCCCACCACTACGACTGCCCGGCTGGCAGCGGCACCCAGCGCGGTCAAACAGCCTAATGCCCTTTCTTGTCTCGGGCCTCGGGCTGGGTTTGGGGCTGGCGTTGGCGGGACCTGCTGGACCGCCCGTCAGTCCAACATCATCAACCGTCAAACCGAGCAATGCAATTTGGTCCTTCGTTGCAGGTGATGTGATGCGCTCTCGGTTTGATTTGCCCGCTTCCCAATTTCGCCATGCAATCCGTTTCGTTTGAACGTGTCGATACGAGCGGAAACTGTGCGAGAGAAAAAAAAAGCCTCCTCCGTGGGCTAAACCGTACTGTGTCTTACCTGCCCTAAATCCCTCCAATTCCGAACGAGAGATTTCGGTCCTGCTGATGATGCATTCGCTGATCTGTACACAAGTCCCATTTCCATGCCTGGGCCACTCGGTATTTCCTTTCGATCCAGTCCAAGTCTCGCCCCAGCGGCTCCGCTTCCTTGTGGTCGGTGGGCGCTCGTTTCGCCCGCCCAATCGCACGAAGACAGCCCCGTTTCGTCAGTACGCATTTTTTTCGTTGCCAGGGGTTGAAATGTTGCCGCAAAAGAAGACGCCCCTTTCCTGCTCGAAATTCCGACTTCAACAAGGTTTTAATCGATATGATACGCCCCAAAAAGCTATTGACGCGCAAATATTGATGCTCAACGTGTCTCGTGATTCTAACGTGGAGACCCACATCTCCATTTGCAGCTTGCTGGCTGATTTTCCACATGGACGTCGACGGTATGATAGTACGCTGTAGATCTCCGGCCATGAGCATAATCGCGCCTTCCCTCGTATACGTGTGAGGCCGTCGTTTAGAAGACCCGCCGCTGGGTAATGCAAAATGTGGCGAGCAAGGAGACGGCTCTAGCGAGGTGCGGTGGATAAAGCCGAAAATCGCATTCCGTGCCACACTATCATCCGCCCATAATCAATCATCGCGCATGCTACCGTCCTGGTATAGCCTAGCGAATGCGAAGGAATAATGTGTGGTACGCGTCCCATTATCCGGGAAAGCCCCCGTCTTCCACCGGACAGCAAATACTGTCCTTGTGCTCTTGTCGTGGCAAGAGATGAAGAAACATTGACCATTAAACCGGATCCCCAAGTCATGACATTCAACGCTTAGCGCAGGCCAGCCTCAACCCCGTGTTTTTTGAGCTGCCGAAGACTCAGTCGGATGTAAATGGCATCGGCCGATCTACTGTCGAATCCGAATATTAATCGCGAAGAAACGGATGTCGTGGATGTCATCGCCGAAGTGGCTTCTCTTCTCAAGCGCTAATGACATTCTCGATCACCAATCTCCCAGCACTTCGACGTTTCCGCTCGATGCAAAAGAAGCAACCCAACTCAGTTCGATCGATCCGTGCTCTCTCCTGAGTCTGCATCACCGAAGCTTTCCACTCCGCATGAGCTCCCTGCTCGCTTACAGTATAACGGTTTCTTGATTCAGTAGGTATTTTTCAAACGTTGACGGAGTACCACGATGACTTCCCAACCCCGGACCATTATGAAAATGCACAGGGATGGCACGATAATTGCAGGAATGCCACTTGGCGGTGGGAACGTTCTTTGCCACTGGGAATGAGCCTCATCACTTTACATGTGGATTCAGGTTTAGTTTGCTCGTGGGCTCGCTAAGTCATTCGATCGATTGACGCGCTCTGCTTCCTGCCCAACGCCGCAGGAGAGCATGAAGAGTTCCCCGGTGGTGTGGCTCGTCGGCAAGGCTGTACGAGACTGTCTCGCCTGAGGGCATCGCCCTTTGACTTTCCATACGTACTTCCACTAAGCACGTCGTTGGTGGCGGAAACACCGGTTTCTGCGCTTAGAAGTTCATGGATTCGTCCCACCAGATCAAGTCGTCCACTCAGGTGCAACCGCCATGCAGCGACACGAAGCAAGTGCCCGACGGTTTCAAGGTTCACGTACATCTCAGGTCTCATCTCGGCCAAACTGGATCCGTTTGCCTGCGACCAGGTTCAGTAGATGGGCTGAGCTGACCCGCGGCTCCTGCAACTCTGTCGGCCTTGCAAAGAAAGTTATTCCTTTTTCCGTCTTTGCCGTTGTGCAAACCACCTCAATCTTCTCTCAGCTCCGGCCGCGTCGGATCTACGATGCACACAAGGAAGAGACCGCGCTCGAACCACCCCATGCTCGTAAGACGAGAAATCCATTTCACCGTATCCTTGAATTAACGGCGAGTGTCGGATTCAAAATCAAATTCGCGTCATAAACCACCATCCCTTAAACGACCATTTCCGCTTGGCTAAGAAACCTGACCGTGTGCCTCCGCATCTCAGCACCTTCGAAATCCTTAAGTGAGGCGTAGAATTGCAACCCAACAATCCTCCATACCTGGTCCCAGACATTTTATACAAATGACCCTCACGATTTGCGAGTGTTTGTACCCGAGGACATCCGAATGCAGGAGGCAAAGTTGTAAAAATCCTGGTGTCACTGACTAATTTGGCGAGAGCGCCACTTGAACATTGCTGGCTGTTCAACGTCTTACTTGGCGCCAATCTGCATGTCGTTCCATTTGATCGATGGAGTGAAGCAGTCAGCTCCTACCAGCATCTGGGCGAATAGCGACATGGCTTTAACATTGGTCAGAAGTGATCGGCCTCTCTTTTCCCAGCCACACAATGCTACTCATGCGGGCATCATCCATATAGCCTGCCTTCGCGTTGACCGGCTACCTCACTTGACCTCGAACATCTGACCGCAAAAGATGCTCCATGCTTGCAGGATGAGCATCTGCAACATTTCTCAATTTTTTATTTGCAGGCGGTGCCTAAGCTAAGCTTCTGCATGCAGCCTTTTGCCTTCGCCAACCTGAATTATGATTATGCTTTCCTAAGCTCTGCATTTCAATTTACCTAGTGAAATCGATTCCTTCGGTGGGTCTCAGATGTCGAGTATCATGTCGGAGGGATCTTACGCAATCAGTCAACCGCATGAAATTGATGCAGTGCATCAGGCACCTCGTCCTGCTGACCGTTTTTTCCTTCACTTGCAAGCCCCAGTTCGAAACCAGCTAACAATTTTCTACGTCGACAAGAGGCTAGAAGGCACAATTTCTTCACTCTTAAACTTTCCAGGCTTTTTCAACATCGTCGTTACGAAGCTACAAGCCGTGTCATCGAGATATTCATAATTTCAACTCACCTGAGACAAATGCGGTACTTAGGGCTTCAGCCCCTCACAAACCGGAGTTTGCCGCCTACTACAGCGGTACGGCTGTGATATCGTGCTAATGTTGGAGCTTATGAAATGCGGCAGTGTTTAGCAAGGTTTCTGATGATTCATGCAAAGGGCAACTACGTAAACGATCAGACCATCTACCTCACTTGGTGGAAATTGTGACTTAAAAGAGTATCAGGAAAAATGGACAACCGGACCAAGGCTCAGCGAAATTCAACTATTTTCCAGGTATCCTCGTCTTTGATCTGGCCAATCTGTAATCTCTTCTTCGACAATGCCGTTCAAGTCCCTCTCACGACTCACAAGATCCATCTGCCGTCTGCCTCGATATGCCCTTCCTCATAGCCTTGCCGATATGTTGCCAACGTACTCGAACGCGTAACCACACCGTGTAACCTCCCTATGGTTCCGCTAGTATTACAGACCTTCCCAGCTCATTGCTTATTGTATCACATGGTTTCAACACGTTCCATAAGTAGGACATCCTTTACCACGGGTTGGCCCTGGGCCGTATTGATTGCCATTCTACTCTTGTCCTCCCACGGCGTTTGCCTAAAAGAAGTAGCTACGTGGAGAACTGGAATCAAACACTCATCTTGCAGCGAGCATCACACGTAGAAGACTGAAAGACTGTGTCTCAAGATCTTCGATGACGAATGAACTAAGAGCTGCGTATTGGACAAACAATCATGGGCTATGAGCTATAAACTCTCTCACTCCACTTGTACAAGTCTAAGGACCCACGGGATGCGAGGCCTAAGGTAAGTACGGGTAACTGATAGACAAATAGCTTTCACGTTATGACCACAACATCATACAACTGTCAGGCTTCATCGGAGCTAATAATGGTTGTGACGGGAGAGGCTTTTGAAAAGTTCAAAAAAGAGATGGCGAGATCCCGATGCAGCGTCTACTAAAACCCTCATCGAGGGTATATCAAACAGATAGTGTTATGTGCGAGGTATTCCTACCCGCCTCTTCAATTCCGCAAAATCTACCATATCCGATTCTGCGTCGCAGTCTTCTTCCGCTCCTGCTTTACGCCGTCGTCCTTCACCGTTCTAGAGCCGGGCGTTCTCCAAAACAAACTCGGTCCTTGCCCCTCTTCGAGCATATAACTCAGATACCCCCTGTGTGCTGGATCTCGATAGTACTCCAGCTCTTTCCTTCCTGCAGGATCGGGTAATCTCAAGGGATACTTCAAAAGCGGCCCAGCTCCGGCTTCTTCTGCTGGGAGAGGTTGAGACAATCGCGAGCGGATGGGATCCATGAGGCCGGCCTTGATTTTGCGGAGGGCAAATTTGTTGTAGAAACGCGTTTGAACAGTGCCGCCGGCCGCCTCGATGGCAGCAATTGCCTCGGCGGAGGCCTGCGAAACCACGACGTTGATGGCAGAATTGAAGCGTTCTTTACCCTGTGGCAACGCGTGTGAGCAACCAGTGTCCACCTCTCTATATAGAACCCGTGCAGACGGCAACAAAATGTGTACGTACCCTCGCGAGAATCTTCACTCCATCCTTCAACCGATGCACGCAGCGGCTCTGCGACAGCTCCCGCACCGTGATGACCTTGCCGGTGTTCAGCCGCCCAGCGTCAATCCAAGCCTGTATGCGATCCAGATTCACGACCGCCATGTCGAGGCTGAAGATGTTTTTGAACCCGCGCTTGCCCTGCGTGACTTCGAGCGGTGTTTGCCCGCCGTTGAAGTTCGCGGGCACTTTGCCGTGCTGCTTCTGGCCTTTGTGCCCCCGGCCAGACGTCTTGCCCTTGCCGCTGGATGGACCGCGTCCGCGACGGATCTTCTTGCTATAGGCGCCAGGGTTGTCGGAGAGAGAGGAGAGAATGGATGCGGAGCGGGATTGTTGGAGAATTTGGAGATGAGGGATGATGGCGAGCCATGGCGAGGGTTGGCGAGGAAGGACGATTGATGGCGAACTGAGGAAGGATTGGCAGGAATGGCATAGCCGGGTCAATGGTAATCGCGGTGGCATCGCGGTTGGCGTATGGAGATGAGAAAATGTGCGAATGTAATTAGAAGCTCGAGAAAAGTCGAGCGTCCAAGGATATTGATGCCTCAGGCTATACAGCTGCCAACCATTTGGCTTACGGGTTTTGCTCCAAAAGGCTCGTCCTTCAACAAACTTCTACTCACCTTGAATTGATCTCTCTGAAGAGACATGGACCCTAGAGACCTATCGCCAATATGCTTGGATTTCGCCCTTTGCCAGTTGACTATCCAGGTGGAGCTATGGGTTGATTGATGTGCCGGCCATACTCCTAGATCCGACCGTGATGCAGTCAATGGCGAACCTAATGAAGACGTATTTGTCAGAGGTCGTTATGTATATGCTGTACTTCTCATTCTGTGGTTAAGTCGAGCATGGAGATACAATCCGGAGAGATCTGCTTTTCACTTTAAATCACCGGCGATACAGGTGTTCTCCTAGGACTTATCCTGATCAAGTTTTTGTTCGGCCTCCATCTCCTTTCTCCGTACATCAGGAAAAACCCAAGCCATCTTAACAAACACCTAATACAGCATAGCGGATTCGGGATTTATGGGATTTCAACCTATTTTTTCATTCTCTCCGTCATATATCCAACATACGCTAGCAGTTGAAAGAATTTTTGCAACCCATATACTCGTTGCGGGGTTTGGACGGCTTTAGTGTTCGTGTACGACGACCAGGGCACATGCCAAATCTGGAATGGTTGATAGTTAGGGAACAGTACCGGTGAAGACATTAGGAGCAATTTGAAGCCTATATCACAGTGAAAGTAGTGCACTCGCAGTGTTTTAGGGACGAATTCCTTGCTACTCACGTACCTAGATCAATTCTCCACGAGTACGGCAATCGAAGCAATCAAGCACTCCTAAGCTGGCAACAAGATGGCAACAATGAAAGCTGTGATTGTCGAATCACACTCCGAGCCCATCCGACTCAAAGACGTCGCGGTCCCGACGCCAACCAACGGTGAGGTCGTGGTCAAGGTCTTGATTCTCTACCTCCTGCCATACACAAAGAACATCATAGACGGCTCATTGGGTTATCCTCTTCCTTTGCCATTCACGCCAGGTGGATCGTGCATCGGGAGAGTGCATGCGGCGGGCGTAGACTCAACCATCTTCAAGGAAGGCCAGTTGGTGTTCTGCGACCCGACCATTCACGCCCGTGACGATGCCACGGCGCAGTTTCTGCTAGGCATCAACGGGGGCGTCACCGATGGCTCCATGCACCTCATGAAAGAAGTGTACCGCTACGGTTCCATGGCGGGCTTCGTCAAGATGCCGCTTGAGAATGTCTATCTGCTCGACGAGGAGGCGTTGCTCGGCCCTGATGGGTTCGCCCTTACCGATCTGCCACAGCTGCAGGCGTGCATGATACCGTTTGGAGGCTTGAGCGTCGCAGGCGTGAAGGTTGGCGATACGGTTATTATTGCTCCTGCGACGGGCAAGTTTGGTGGTTCGGCCGTCATGGTTGCGCTCGCTATGGGTGCAAGGGTTGTTGCGCTGGGGAGGAGCGAGGACAATTTGGCCAGACTGAGGAAATCATTCCCACATCCTGGTTTGTTGACGGTGAAGGTGGAAGGAAACGAGACAGGAGATACAGAGGCGATCATGAAAGTTTTGAAAGGAAAAGCCGCCGACCTCTATATTGACTTCACTCCTGGAGCGGCAGCAGAAGGAGGAAAGACGCCTACACACATTGCAACTTGCATTCATGCATTAAAGAGAGGGGGAACTGCGATTCTCATGGGTGGCATCTTTGGGAATATCGAGATTCCGTACATGGAAATTCTCTTCAAGAACATCAGTGTGAAGGGAAATTTCATGTACGAGAGAGATCATGTTCAGCAACTTCTCAAGATGGCTGAGACGGGTCACTTCAAGCTCTTGAAGTCGGCCGGCTTGAAAACAATAGCTTTCAAGTTGGACCAAATCGAAGAGGCTTTGGAAGTTGCTTCAAAGAACCCAGGATGGGCCATCAACATTGCAGTAACACCGTAGGGTATGGTCTAACGTGTGAGATCTGTTAGATGAACTCTTTCAACAAGAGTTATGATGATATGGACTGGTGGATTTGAGGTAAAGTGTTCGAACAGTCACTCGTTAACTATACGTATTTGGTCTTTTACTCTTCCTTAGTTTACGGAAGTAACATCTCCGTTAAGCTAACTCTATAAATTGAGTAGCCTCAGAATGGCTTATACTCTTGCCTGCTCATGGTCAATTCAAGGTCAATCACAGTCGCTAAAGCTCAACTCCCACCGCCTCAGGCTGCTCATGCTCTCGCTCAGTCTCGCTAGTGGTCCTGACTCTGGGACTTCCACGGCACTTCCTTGACGATTCTTGAATCTCTTGAGTATTCTGAGGTGTCTAGGGGTGTCAATCTCTTCGATGTCAATGTATTCGTCGGTAGGTAGAGAAGTAGTAAGATCGACACCCTCCAGAGAGGCAGGAGGCGGTTGAGTAAAGAATCAAGGCGTATTGTGTGCCTGGAGGTTAGATTATTCTAGCTCATTCTTGATCAATTCGATGTTGCAGAATAGTAAAAAAAATAATATTATCGCCCAAAGTGGGAGTCGAACCCACAACCTTGGGATTAAAAGTCCCACGCTCTGACCAATTGCGCTATCCGGGCAATATTACTCAGTTCAGTGTAAACTGTTATTAATATAGGCATCAAGAATAACTACGAACGGAATCATCACAGAGTTGACATGGAATCATGTTATAGCTTCGTCGGTAGGAAAATTAAGTTGAACAGAGAATCATATAGTGTTCGTTGAAATAACAACTATACAGGGTACTAACGCGAAACCATGACCTTGCACTTGGAAATGAGAAGACTGCTGCAAGATGACTTTGGAGTTTAATTCGCAGTCCATTCCCAGGGAACGCTGTTGGGAAGGTTGGCTCACCACGCAAGTACGAGAGTCAGATACCACAGTTGATAGCTTATAGCTAATTGTCGCGAAAGAACAAAGGATGTGGCACCAGGTGTTGGGAAAGTGGAAAAGACGCTATTAGGAATGCTTTTTAGCCCGCTCTTAGTCGCGTATTCTATCTACTCATGCTTAATGTAGACCGTGAAGCAGTTTAGGAGCCCTTGTTCTCATCGGAGTGTGCTACTAACGCAGGTCCCACTCCGGTAGACTACTAATAAACTTCGAAAGTACAGGTGAGTCCTCTCACTCGCTTGGACGAGGTTCAAGGCTGAGAAATTACGGCAATGCCGGCAACCGATATGGATCAATTGGACAGAAAAGGCGCGAACTATGGGCATACTTCTAGTTTGCTCTACGTACATTCGGTGCGATGAAAGGAAGAGAATATGCCAGATGAGGTTGGAAGGAAGTAGCGAGAAAATAAAGAAACTTTAAGGAGGTCGTAACGGCACAGCCGGTGGAACGAGCACTGATTGGCCGGTGGCACACTTATGTGGCTTCATTTGGTAATTGTGATCGTCGATCTTCAATATAGGAGAATACGCCACAAGCTTCCTTACGCGTCAAAGGCAAGACGTCGTTATATATATGAAGAGCGTAATCCCATGCCGAGCACGATGCTGAGCTTCTCCATCACTCCAACGACATCCTAGAGTCCGTCCAGCTGTTCAACACCACACCTGTGCTTCCACCATGGTCTCCAAATCTCTTCTGAGTCTCGTAGGCACTCTCAGTCTTCTTGTCGCTCAAGTTTCTACGCAAACGACGACTTGCAACATTGACTTCTACTACGACTTGGCCGGCGAATTCAACTGCAATGGTTTGCCGTTGGGAGCCGTAGTAGCCACGGCCGGAACCTGCGTCGATATCTCGACGGTGTCACTATTAGACTTTAAACACTGGGCGGCGTTCCAAGGAAAGGCCGTTCCCACTGGATGTTCACGTAAGTTAATATTGCACTGCTGAAACTTCGAGTCGCCGCAAAGACATTGTACTGACTGCCAACAGTCGCCGCATATGCAGACACTGCCTGCCAGACACCCGCCGTGGTCCAACCATCGCCTACGTCAGCATGCATTGCTCCAACGAATCCGACGACTATCGGTGGAGCACAGCTGATTTGTTAGGTATTTTTGAACGTGACTCGGCAGGTGTGTATTCAAAATTGCAAGTAAGAGGCGTTGCTAACGAAGCATGAGATTCAATGGTTGATGGTCAGCGTGGTGTTATGAGATATTGAATCAAAGGGATACTGTACCATTAGCAGCGGAATGTTGAACTAAAGGTGCCTAAATATACCAAAGAACTTTTCAAACGAACATTTATATTACTTCCGACATCGCCTTGCTACAAGTGAGATCTTTTCTCGTTCGGCAGCGATCTCAACGGTAGGACCTGCAACAAACACGCATTTCACCGGAGGGCGCGCCCTTGTGTATTCCCGCACCGCGAATTCCACTCACTCATCAAATCAATTCTGTTTTCTAATAGTAATACTTCGATGTCTCAGCCAGCCTGCAAACTATGTGACCAATTGCAGTATATCTGCCTTCAACACCTTCCTAGTGTGGCCTAGCTGCTGTCGGTTACTCTACGCGATACCATAGTTCGAAGTTATACTCGACACATGGATAGTCGATAAGCGTCATGACATTGAAACGCCTATCACAAATCAGCGCTTGTCGAGCGATTTACGCCGTTATAATAAAATGGCCGCGAGCTGTTGTCTCATTCCCGTAACTTTTGCAGCTTCCGGAACGTTCATGAAGTGTGACAGCCATGAGTAAGAACTACAGCGACGCCTATGTGACAAATGGCAGAGGTACCGAGGGGTATGGAGGGGACTATGATATACGGCCCGCCGGTTATGACGATGCAGACCCGTTTGGACATGAAGAAGGGCATCAGGTACGTGCGGGAGCGTGAATTGTAGCTGTTGCAATCCGCCTCGAATCTTTTGTGGACTTCATATGAGCCGAACTGAGTGCTCTTCACTTCTTCTTTCCTTGGATCCTCCAGCGCCATCTTCAATCCATTTGAAACCGGAATGCTAACGCAATATCCTGAAGATTAAGTACAAGACGCTGTCCTGGCAATTGGTAGCGGTGCTGATGGTCGCCGAGATCGTGTCCAACGGGATGCTATCGCTACCGTCATCGCTGGCTGTGGTCGGGATCGTGCCTGGCACAATCCTCATTGTGTTCCTGGGCGTCTTCGCAACGTATACATCCTATCTGCTGGTGAAGTTCAAGCTGCGACATCCGGAGGTACATTCGATGGGCGACGCTGGTTACATCCTGTTCGGACCCGTGGGACGCGAGGTGCTCGCGGCTGGCACCGTCATCTTCGCAGTGTTTGCGACCGGTGGTCAGCTGCTGGCCGGACAGATCGCGCTCGCCGAATTGAGCGACAACAAGCTTTGTTTGATGCTGTACACCGGCATCTTCACCATCCCGACGCTGCTGTGCTCATTCCCGCGCACGTTGGACCGTCTCTCGTGGCTGAGCGTGCCATCAGTCCTGTCGATCCTCATCGCTGGGATTGTGGGTATGGTTGGCGCTGGTGTCGAGCCTGCGCCCGATCGTACCATCAGTGTCGCTGTCTCGAGCTCTTTCTACACCGCCTTCATCAGTATCACGAACCCGGTCTTCGCCTACGCGGGACACTTCATGTTCTTCATTCTGATTTCAGAGATGCGCAAGCCGACCGACGCCATGAAAGCGGCATACACGCTGCAAACCTTCGCAACCACGTTCTACACCGTCTTCGCGATAGTGTGCTACGTGTATCTGGGCAACGGCGTGCTGAGCCCGTCGTTCTCGAGCCTGAGCGTCAAGTGGGCCAAAGCAGCGTATGGCATCGCGATCCCGAACTTCCTGATCGCGGGCAGCCTCTACAGCCACACGGCAGCAAAACTCATCTTCGTGCGCATCTTCCGCAGCAGCGAACACCTGCACTCGCACTCGTTCCTGGGATGGTCGACGTGGATCGTGCTCGTCTTCATCATGAACGCTGCCGCTTTCATCCTCGCCGTCGGCGTGCCCATCTTCAATTACCTCATCGGCATCGCTGCGTCGCTGTTTGCGTCGTGGTACACGTACGGCATCGCCGGCGCCTTCTTCCTTCATGACCAGTACCACGATCATGATGGGTGGAAGCAGTGGGCTAGGAAGCCTGTGCAATCGATTTTGGCAGCGCTGACATTTGCGGCTGGTGGTTTCATTTGTGTTGCTGGTACATACGTCACGATCAAGGGCATCGTGGAGGCATATAAAAGCGGGACTGTGGGAGCGCCTTTCAGCTGTTCTAGTGGTTGAGAATGACATAGTAGTTGATGTCTGGGATTCTCATCATTAGCCTACATTAGTAAATTGAAATGGTAGATCGACTCTGCGTTGACAGCATGCCTAAGCAAGGTTAGTACAACTACGTTAATTGAGTAGCACAAGCACAATCCAAGGACAGAGTACTTCAAATTGACTTGATTTTGCTTATTTAACAAATTGATCCTTCTGGTAAATCAGAATGCACTCGCATAAATGCAGTGCTTGGCGTTGTCTCCTTCAACACCATCTCCAGCCCACGAATGGGTAGTGAAGAGTACCTTTCTCCTGCCCCCAGAGAGGAGGCAATAGGTTTCAAGCAAATATTCGGAGACTTGATTCAAGGAGACCAGCCTTGCAGAATAATGGCTGCTACTCAGCCCCGTTTCAGTCCGTGGGGACATACTTGCGGGAAGAATAAAGCTATGCCGGTAGCGCCTGCTCGTCATCATTTGGAGAATACCAATCTCGTAACCCATGGTTGATGCAACGGACCCATGGTCGTGCATCGTAAAAGCAATGCCACCGCTGAGGGTGGATGGGTTTTGCCGTAATCCGTATATGCAACGCAATGAGAAGGGGAACATTAATTATGATTACAAGAATAGGATGTAGGGTCGACTGGAAGAACAATAGCCGGTTGTCCGTACAGAAGCCTTCGTAGGGGGTATCAATCGTTGAATGGCTTAGTCGGACAGCACGTAATAGACATTACCGGACGCCGCAGAAACCTATAAGGAAACGTTAGCAAAATTGTTTAGAAATGTCATAGCGGAAGAACTCACCGTGCAGCCATTAGAAGAACAGGTCTGGTAGTTGGAACCAGTGCAGTATTGGCCATTTTGGTAGCGGCAATTTCCGGATAAGTTGTCACCGGTCAGCGTGATGGTGTAGGGGAGTGTAGCTGTCATCTGAGTCGGTGTGTTGGGCATGATAGACAGCCATGCCTCTCCAGCGCTGTAGCCAACACCTAGAACAGCCGGAGCCCAATTTCCCCAGTCATCACCAGCCGAACCCCAAGTGCAGCCCTGGGTGATTGGATAGCCTGGCTTGTTGATGTAATACTGCGCAGACGTGACCTTGCCCTCCCATTGGAAGTAGTTGGAGCCATCAGGACAGGTGAGAGGAAGGGTGGTGCCGGGCTGCGAGTCAACAGGGATGTACATGCCTTCGTCGCCTGGATAGTCAGTACGGCAAATGGCGACGTTCTGGCTCAACTTATTCTGAACCTGAACGTTGACGACAGTGGTACCAGGGCCACAGAGGGTTTGTACAGCCGGGTTCGTCTTGTAGAGCTTGCCGCCTTGGCAAAGGACGCCACCAACAGACTGGCCACTGCCACCTTGCTCTGAAGGCCACTGGAACTTCTGAGAGCCAGGGGGGCAAGCGTAAGAGCAGTATGCACCTTCGAGGCAGCAAACACCGTTGTTGCATTGACTGGGAGTGACGCCCATGATATCAGAGAAGCCAGAGCTGGAGCTGGAGCCGGGTTGCTGGACACCTGCCCAACCACCAAGGCCAATCCATGGGAGCGCAACAGCACCGTAGCTGGCGGGGAAGCTTGAGCAGGGGATTTCACCATCTGGGAATGTCGAGCTTAGACCTGAACCGCTGGCTGCAGCACTTGGGCTGGCGGCGGCCGCGGACGTTGCTGCTGCAGAAGATTGAATGGTAACGACAATGGTCGAACTTCCCGCCGGTTCCACTTCGCCGTCAGAGGCCCAAACGAGGGTACCATTCGCGATTCCTTGATTGCAATCGAATTCAGAGATTGGTTCATTGCCGAGCCAGCACTCTAGAACCGTAACAGTAATGTGGTCGACAACAGTATCCTTCTCAACGAGATCCCTTTCAAGAAGAGCCTTTCTCTCATGAGCGTGAAGATTCTTGTGAGCGTGACCATGAGCGTGGCCATGCGCATGCGCATAGGCTTGAAAAGTGGTGAAGATGGCCACGACGAGGCCAAGAACGGTAGATTGCTTCATTCTCCACAACGAAGGAGCGCGCCTGTGACGCGAAACTTGCCAGAAGCCTTGAAGTGGAGAGTCGAACGTGCGGTAGAAAGCGCAGGAGAGATTACGGTGGGTTGTTCTCACTACAAAAGCTGACCTTTAATAAAGTATGAAGGAGAAGTGAAAGGAGATTATGACGATCCGCACGCTGAGCGCGAAGGTTTTGGACGGTGCGCGAAAGGCGGACGTCGCGGTGAGAGATATCTGCGCGAAGCAGGAAACAGATGTCAGATCGTCAATCCGACGGCGTGGAAGTGAGATGAGAGTGCGCCGTGGTGTCGTGGTCGTGTTTGTTGATATGCAGCAGCAAGTAGGTAAACGAGTGGAAGCGAGCTGGAATGCTCGGCTAGCGGGGAGAGCAGAAGAAAAGAATGACTCAAGCGAGTGGCAGACGATTGCCCGTCACGGGAAATCGAGGTTAAGACAGCATGCAATGAATGCTAAGGACAGGTCGCGAACAGAAGAGTGAAGAGGAAAATGGAGAGCGGTGTTGAGGAAATTCGCGTTGGTAAGGTAGTGAAGCTTTTTTGCCAGGGCGGGAGCATCCTAGGTAGGGGACCATTCATGCGTCTCGGCAGGCTTAGCAGCCGATTTCCACTGACAAGTAGCGGGCTAGAGCGTTACGGCGCGCGCTCCACTCCCGAGTGGAGGAACGGCCAGCGCGCATTTGCCCCATGCAGAAGCAAAACCCGTCAAATTCACCATCGGAACTTGGCAGAAACGAAGGCTGGGGAGATTGGTGCCCAATCATCACACCTCAATTTCCCAGCACAGACGGCCAAGCGGCGCTGTAAAGCTGGTCGCGATGGCTCATTCACGAGTATACGAGACTCACCGCAGATGCCCTATCGACAGCCAAAGGTACACAGCAAATTTGATTCTATTAACCTGGTTAATTACTTCATCAATCCTGGCAGCGATACAACTTGCCCTGACCTACAATTATACAGCCGACGCAGCTGATTTGCCGCACAACGGTGTTTTGAAACGCGACTCACGACAGGAGAGAAGGAAGCATAAAACGACATTCGCGATCTGGTCTTATTGTGCTTCACCGTCCAATCTTCTCATCGTGGCTGCCATCAGTGGTCATCTGGTTGATGCGCGATGGCACATTAAATTAGGTCACTAAAGTAGACGAGCAGTTAGCATCTGCGCGGTGTTTGTTTGGTGGACAAGCCACGCTCTACTGTACGGTGCTCATCCAAGGCCATCTTGACATGTCTGACGGATGATGATGTGTAGTCCTTCTCGCTCACCTTAGAGAAATGAATGATCACAGATGTCGTGGAGACAGCGTCCTATTTGCGTGGATCGTGGGTTGCTGGGAACAGGCCGAGGTTGCACACGAGCAAACAGAAGCCACCGCAATCAAAAGCACGTTCCTGACGCTAGCACAGACCCAGCTAGCTCGGCTTAACCTTCTGCATTCTGCATTCGGGGCCGAGGCCAGCCTTCATTCCTCCGTTTCGCAATAATGAAAATAATATGCGTAACTTACCTACAATCAATAAACAATAGCGCCATTAATGGTGGCCGTCAACAGCATTCCATTAAGCTCCAAGAAAAGAGAAGGGGTATTGCATTCGGGCACAGCACTCTTCCAACGACACCTCGTGTACGAGCACTGCTGAAGATCCCCCAGATCGACCGTAACGATGATCGCAATGCGACGAGATCACGATATGCTTTGCGCTTGATGCCAATTGAACACAATTCTAGGTCTCATTACAACCGGTCGACGTCATCCAGGACATGAAATGTGCGACATTTTCTTACTCTCGACGCTCTGTGGCTAATACTGCCTTGTCGCCAAATTCTCACATTATCGCCATCGAAGGACAGATTGTTTGCTATCTAATGCCATATCTGACAGACGTTATGACTCCACTCGACCGCAGCCATTCCGAGCAGCAGTCAGCGCGGTCCTCTTGTCATGCAAGTCTTCAACCTCTAGGCGACAATTCAGTCCAGAGGTTTGCCATTTAGGTTCTTCGTCGCATGAGATCATGCATACGAATATCAAGTGCTAGATAGCAGGAAAATCTTCATGCCACTGTTAGTATCGTTTCCCTCTTGAAATCTTGCCATCCGCCTCGGTAATCCGACGCTTTTTCATCTGATCATCTCATATATCAGCTTAATCTTGAACAAATGATGTCCTTTTCTACATACACCGACAGTAAGAATTTCAAGATCGTGTTTCCGATTAGCCTGGATGGATGTTGCGCCCTTCGATGTCAACATCAGGATTGGATAGAGGGGTAGGAAATTGCCGAATTCGGCCTTCTTCCTTTATCCCCTCTCGCCTGCCACGTAATAAAGCGCTTCGATAAACCCAAAGCAGTAAAATTTTCTGCTTGCTGCAAACATTCATCCTTTCTCCGAACTTATCAGGCCAGGAAATCTCAGCGTTACTGTCAATTGGATTTGAATAAACACCAAGAATGTCTGGTGGCGCTCCAGTAATTGTCAAAGCTAATGATCCGCAGGAGAAGATACTATGTATTGCGGATTTGGAGAGGGTAGGCAGTAGCAAACTTACCAATGTCGCAAGAGGTCAGTGTGCCGAATAGGAGATCTCCTGGTCCTTTTATGGCCATTCTTCCTTGCAATTGATCCTCGAAACACTTTCTTTCCTTACCGATATCCGACAACTCCATTATTCCCGTCCGAAGATGTTATCTTATATCTCAACTACGCTGACCTTAGCCCAGAGTTTTTCAATTCTGGCTCGACAGACGAACAAACAATCCGCGAGAACTCATCAGTTTTCTCCAAATACCGACTGCGGTCGCGCGTGCTGGTCGACGTATCGAAATGCGACACCGGCACCGTCCTCTGGGGCAACAAGCTCTGGATGCCACTGGGCGTGTCGCCGGCTGGAGCGCAGGGCATTGCGCACGCAGACGGGGAGCTCGCCACAGCGCGGGCGTGCGCGCGGCGCAACGTGCCGATGGGGGTGTCGTCGTTCGCGAACTTCCAGGTGGACGAGATCTGCGCGGCCGGCCGCGCCGCATCACAAACGTTCGACGCCGCAATGCAGATATACACGATGCGCGACCGCGCGCTGATGGAGCGGGTGGTGCGGCGCGCCGAGGACGCGGGCTGCCGCGCCGTGTTCCTCACCGGCGACTCGCCCGTCCTCGGCGTCCGCTACAACGAGTGGCGCAATGACTTCCGTGTCCCTTCGCATCTGGGCTTTCCGAATATCGAGTGGACCAGTGAGCGCTGGCGCCTGCAGACGCATGACCAGGGCTTTACCGGCTTCAATGACAACGCCCACTCTTGGGCCAGGGATATTCCGTGGTTGAGGAAGAGAACGAAGATGGAGATTTGGATCAAGGGTGTGCTCACGGCGGAAGATACCAGGCTGGCAATTGAGAGTGGCTGTGATGGAATCATCGTGAGCAATCATGGCGGAAGGCAACTCGACGGCGTACCGGCAAGTCTTGATGCGCTTGTGGAGTGCGTGGAGGCAGCTAAGGGATCTAACTTGAGGATACATGTTGATGGAGGTTTCCGGAGAGGAAGTGATGTATTCATTGCGCTGGCTCTTGGTGCCGAGTGTTGCTGGGTTGGGAGACCGACGCTTTGGGGCCTCGCGGTAAGCTCAAATTCTAACAGTTTCTACATTGCTCGATCGAGCTAATACCCGCACAGTATAATGGCGAGAAGGGAGTGGATAGGATGCTAGAGATTATACAGGAAGAGTTCAGGAGGTGCATGTGTCTATGTGGATGCAGTAGCATCAACGACATCAACAGGTCTTGCCTTGCAAGAATGACAGCGGATGGATTTCTGGCTAGACTATAGATTTTGATATCATTGCGATCGCAGAAACGAAGCAGAAAGACGCCAGAAAGTTGTGTCGGCAATCTGAAAACGAATTACTTCTACAAGGCTTGGAATCTAAGCCGCCGTTTTCATGGAATACTTCAGATTGACTCGAGTACCTGCGTAGAATCTAAAGGTCGTTCTTGGTCTAGCAACATATCTCGGAAATTGATAATACACATCAATCCTACCAACAAAGCAATTATGTCTATGATTATTCTATGGTCGCATAGTGTTTTAGCGCCCAGACTCCTTTTATGCATCTGTACAGAGTAATTACCGTTAAGTTGCACGATGCCCGATCGATTTGAAGCTCGACCAATGACTGCCCCGCGCGGCCAACGCACACAACGAAGCAAAAAAGAACAAAAATAGCTACCCTAGGTTTCGATCCTAGGCCCTCCGGGTTATGAGCCCGGCGCTCTTCCGCTGAGCTAGGTAGCTTTTCGACAATTTCAAAGTTGATTAATTCACATACATATCAGACACTACTCTCCTGCTTTTGAGGAATTTTGTTTTCAAAATCCATACACCCTCTCTCATTGGCTCTTTTAAAAGCACTCTCCTTCGGATACTCTTTACGGCCTAGATATAAACCACATCTTTATACCGCTAATACCCAAACTGGCTTTCAACTCGTGTCGCGATGTACATGCCAGAAATTCTACAGGAAACTGTGAAGGGGAACACAGCGCACGCCGTCCCAAAACGAGAGGGCGGTGTCTCCTTGACTCGAGTGTGGCTGGTGGTATCCCACATCATGCGTCAGAGCGACTTCGAATGACCTTCCCACCATGACTCTAACGCGTCTGTCATTCTACACATAAATTCATCACAGCTGCCTACGAAGTGGGTAGCGACCTGCCTCAATCCTGCAATCACCCACCTCGATGTACTACCTGCTGAACAAGCGCATGGATATCGTCTGGTCCACTCTAATACCTTTACGACCCTTACGAAAAGCAATATTACCGTATACACGGTAGATTGACTACGATGGCTCCTCGAATACCAGAGCAAACGCTACAAGAGCGGCGGAAAGGCGAATCTGTACGTGTTGATACCTAACGACAACGTCGTCTACATCAATGGCATCTAGACGTGCTCACATCCTTCGTGGCAGGCATTGAGCGAGTTCGCCGATTATGTCCAGAAGCAGCAGGAGAAACGAAAGCCTGCCGGCTATGGAAGTGCTAATGGCAGCAAGGTTGAAGAGCACCATGACGAACTCGACATCCTCGACTCTCTTGGACTCGCCGAAGAGTCGACCGCAATTCGGCTGAAATACGTTTTGCTCGACGCTGCCGATCCCGAGATCAGCAAGCAGCAGCTGACAACATATTTGGAGAATCGTCTGTCCGAAGGGCACGGTGAGATGCTCTTTGACCTTGGACTCGAGGATAATGGCGATACAATGGGGTTTTCTTTCGAAAACTGGGACTTCGCATTGAAGAGACTTGTGGATGTTGCAGACCAAATGAAGGCTGATTGCAGAGTATTGATGACAAGGAACGTGAGTTCAGGTGAAGATGAGGTTGGCCCAAGAGATGCGAAAGATACTGCTTGCTCTGGAAAAGTTATGGTTCGGAGACGACCACAAAGCGTTGATGATGTTATTGAAACACGGATAGCAGTCGTTGGTAATGGTACGATAGCTGAGATGGGACCCGACGGGATTCTATGGCTAACATCTACACACAGTCGATGCTGGAAAGAGCACCATGCTCGGAGTACTGGTGAAAGGTGGCCTTGATGATGGTCGTGGTAAAGCTCGAGTCAACCTCTTCCGTCACAAGCACGAGGTTGAATCTGGTCGAACCAGCTCCGTTGGAATGGAGATCATGGGCTTCGATACTAAGGGTAATGTTGTCGCGTCCGATGTTCCCGGTAGGAAACTATCATGGGAGGAGATAGGCAAGCGATCTGCCAAAGTGATCAGTTTCACTGACCTCGCTGGTCACGAACGCTACCTGCGAACCACTGTCTTCGGTCTACTCAGCAGTGAACCCAATTACTGCCTTCTGATGGTCGCTGCAAATAATGGACTCATCGGCATGTCCAAAGAGCATCTCGGAATAGCTCTGGCTCTCAACGTCCCAGTCATGGTTGTCATTACCAAAATCGACATTTGCCCGCCCAACATCCTTGAGCAAACCATCGTACAGCTGACGAAAATCCTCAAATCTCCCGGTGCTCGGAAAATTCCAATCTTCATAAAGAACCGAGAGGAATGTATCAACACAGCTACCCAATTCGTGTCTCGACGAATATGCCCAATCTTCCAAGTCTCTAATGTCACCGGAGAGTGCCTCGATCTCGTACGAACGTTCTTGAATATCCTTCCGCACCACGGCAACTACAACTCCAACGCTCCCTTCGAGTTCCACGTCAACGACACCTTCTCCGTTCCCTTCGTCGGCACCGTAGTGTCCGGCGTGGTTCGCTCCGGCGTGGTCCACGTCGGCGACAATGTGCTCATCGGGCCCGACAGCACGGGTTCGTTCACGGCGACGAAGATCCGGTCGATCGAGCGGAAGCGCATCAGCGTGGCGGCGTCGGCGGCGGGGCAGTCGGCGTCGTTCGCGCTGCGCAACGTGCGCCGCAAGGACGTGCGCAAGGGCATGGTCGTGCTGCACAAGCCCGACGAGAAGGCGGCCGCCGACAACCAGCCCAAGGTCTACCGCGAGTTCGTCGCTGAGGTCCTCATCCTCAGCCATGCCACCACCATCAAGGTCAAGTACCAGGCTATGCTCCACGTTGGGCCTGTCTCGCAGACCTGTAGCATCATCGATATTGATCGGAGCTTCATTCGTACTGGTGACCGTGCCACCGTGGCCTTCCGCTTCGTTCAGCGCCCTGAGTATCTTGCGGTCGGAGATCGTATTCTGTTTAGGGAAGGCAGGACTAAAGGACTTGGTATTGTCAAGGCGTTGGGTTATGATCCAAAGAAGCCTCTCAATCCAGAGGTGCTGAAGGAGAAGGTAGCAAATGGTAATGTATCGGTCAATGGTAAGGGTAAGGAATAAAGGTGTGCGGGTTTAATGATGACTTTACGATTGTCCTTATTTTTCTGCTGGTGTTACTGGTACTTGAAGAGGGTATACACACGGAATATAATGCATATTTGCAACTTGAGGTTCAAGCGAGCTGCGAAGTAATGTTCAAATGGTCCTACAAAGCTACATCAGAAGATGTCTGGAAACAAATTTCATTGCCAGTCAGGTCTATCAATCTCTAGAGTGTGAATTCGGAACCGCACATTACGAGCTGGGTGGAGTTAAAGATGTGGATCGTCATCGTTGGAGTCGACTTGCTGCTTCATGTTGTGACTTGGTTTTGGTGACAACACACAACTCCGCAACACCCCTTAGTCAGCCACACAAACATATATAATCTGCCGTAGCCGCTTAGATAGAAGATTTAAGACTTGTTCAACATAATCAATAAGTTCAACTGACTTCAGGTCATTGCTCTTCCACATCCTGGCCGATGATTTTGGCGCGAGCAACCGTCTCCTCACTTATAGTCCTCTGCGGACCTTTGAACCAATGCCTTCCACCCCACCTTGGCAAGAACCAGCCGCCGATAGAGATGATCGTGATACCTCCAATCATAATAGGCGCATAGTTGAGCGTTTGCTATTAAGAATCGATCAGTTGGATCCAAGATCTACCAAGCTCAGGTCGCTTACCGATGTGACGGGGAATTCTTGAGGTAAGATAAGAACGACAAACAAAAACATGATGTACAAGATCGAAATGATATCCAGGGGCGCACTGAACCGACCCAGGTTCCACTTGGCACGCTTGAAAGTCTTTTGTCCCAGGAACCGTTTTGCTGCAATCGGAATCAAATAGCTCATGTTTGTCGCGATGGTCGCCGCGGCTGTGATTGCGCTGAAAGCAACAGTACTTCCAATGACTGCGCAGCAGATGGCAAGAGTGAGGATAATTACAAGAATGGCCGCATTGACGGGCATCCTTTGCTTAGAGAGCTTGGAGAGGTATTTCGATCCTGGAAGAACTCCATCTCTGGAAATAGCATACGTGATTCGCTGCGCACTCATGAAGCAAACTGCCGCGCAAAGGAGACTGTCGAGCCAGCAGAAGACGAGAATTGCAACAGCACCTTTCGGGCCGACGATTTGGATACAGTATTCAGCCCACAATGACGAATATTCTGCAGTAATAATGCCATCGAAGTCTTGTATGCAGAGCAAGATTAGGCAGAGCGTTGGAATGGACATCAACCATGTGCAGAGCGTTCCCGTGTACATGCCGCGAGCAACTACTGAAGATGCTTCCTTCGTTTCCTCAGAGATATGTACTGACGCATCATATCCGTAGAACTAACAAAATGACGTCATTTCTTAACATTTATAGGAGGAATAGGATCGCCCTTACCTCCCAAGCACCGAACAGTACACCAACTAACCAGGCGTAAGAGTTGGACGAGTTGCCAGTTCCATTGTAGAACATGGTAAATACGGAGGATGATTGGAAGTGGCCATTACGGGCAACTCCAACTGGTAGCCAGATCCAATACATGAAGAATAGCGAGAAGAAGGTCACAACGGTGCACCGCAATGTCCATTTGAGGGTCCCTTGACTCAGCACGTTCGGGAGGAATGCGCCGAACATGACGCCAATAGCAGTCATAACCCACGGGAACCAATCTTTGACGATTACGTTGGAGTTCGGATACTGAATCTCAAGGGCGGAATCGAGAAAGTTCGTCGCGCCTTGACCCAGCCCCGGGATGATGCTGACCCAGCCGCTGAAGTTCCACCACGCCGTCCTAAAGCAAACGATGTTGGTTAAGGTTCTTCGACCGCCTGAGAACGGATGAGGAACGGAACTTACATCCAGGCAAGAAATGGGCCCCATTTTGGACCTCCAAGAGCGTAAGACCAATAGTAGATTCCTCCCGCCGTGGGCATACTGGCTGCTATCTCCGCCAAACTCAAACTGACGATCAAGCTGAATCCTCCGACCATAGTCCAGTTCCCAAGCGCAGCCTGAGGACCACCGGAAATCATGGCGAAACCGAAGAGCACCGGAATACCCGAGACATAGTTCATCGTGGTGAAGGTGGCTGCCCAGTTTTCGAACATTCCAAGCCCTCGAATGAACGATTGCTTGTAGCCGAGAGTGGCCAGATGGTACTCGTCCTTGTCCATGTGAACGGCTTCAATTTGGCCTTCTCCGACGTCGACGTCGCTGTTACTCGACATTGCCACCTGTGGGTCTTTTTTCTCCTCAATAATGTCGGCCATGGCTTGAATGAAGTGGAAAGGTACCGTGAAAATGAAGACAAGTGTAAGGAAATGAAACCAACAGCTAGAGAATAAGCACTACTCAGGACCCGACTTTTATTTAATATAGGGTACCAAATAATTCAGGCGTTCAATGGGACTTATCAGGTTGAACGATAACGTACGTAGGTTGTCGAGTTGCGTCCTTGAAACGATCCACGAACCGTAACGTTGGATCCGGCGATGGGAAGCAATAAGATCAGGCATCTGGGATGTGGCGTCAATGGCATGCCTCTTTCGACCAAGTTTCGGGTGTTTGTACCACACTTGTCGCACAGGAGCTCTTATCAACAGCGCCGCCCTGCAGCTGTTTCCTTGTGGAAGATCACTGGGGGACATATTTTCCGTTTTGGGTAGATTACATGCGAACTATTCGCCATGTACGATAGTTGAATGCAAGCGAAGAGCAAGATTATGATTGCGGCAAACGGTTCTCTGCACGATAAGACTTTTTTATAGCTGTAGATAGTCTTTTGGAGCTTGAGTCCAGTTCCAGTGGTGTGGTCGACGTTGAGGGTGGCAGGGTAGCGCCTGTTAGTGAGTGGGTTGGCAAGCTCGATGGTGCCAAGGCGGTTGACCACATTCGGCGCAGAGTACGGAGTACAGACTACGGAGTACAGAGTATCGTAGCCATTGCTGTCAAATCACGTGTTGGCATAAGCAGTCCATTGATACGTTGAGTGGAATGGAGAGGATGAGAGGTGCTCAGTCGAGCGTCCTGCTTTTCCATGCCGTAAGTCATCGCTTCGTTTTGATTGTGAAGATGCTTGTTGAGGTGATGATTCCGTCCTTCCCAAACGCACAGCCTTCAAACGCTCACAGTTTCCGTTCGCAGTCCATCTTCAGGCAGACTTGTCGGAATAACCGCTATTCTCTCAAAATATGGCCCTAGCGAAAGCCAAGGTCGATCTATTACAACAACCGAAAACACCTAACCGCTCTATACCAAAGGACTCTCGTTCCCATTCCTTTGCAATGCAATTGTTTCCGCTCCAAAGTCATTAGGATCTTGTTGACACCACACTAGCTAACTTCCGGTAGCAGTTTAGCTCAAACGTGAGAGAGATAGTCGGTTGGAGATGCCGTATCGTAGAGATTCCAGCATCTTGGGGCCAGTCTGGAAATGCATGAGCATGGTGTATGCAGCATACGTTTCCAGCTACCAGCATCCAGTTCCAGAGCACTCCTGCAGGTGTGTAGAGCATAAAATTCTTGGTGGCTGCTTCCATCTCAGAAATACGTGAGCATGGCGTACGGAGCGGACATTCGAGAAGGGTATTCGCAGGATGGTTAGCCCCAATATAGCCTTAACTCCGTCCCAATGATTCAAATATGCTCATGCCGAGTGAAATTCGTTGCTTCAATACATTTACGGCTTCTGCATTTCCGTCATTTCTTCTTCATCGCTTAATCTTCGTTGATTGGGATCAGGCTTCGGACCACCCTGGTTTTCTTCGTGCTGATATAATTTCATATTCACGAACATTGCCCATAAGCCAAAGTCATAGGCTAATCGCAACGCTCCAGCAGCTACAAATGCGACCCAGAAGCGATTATTACCAGCAAGGATTCCGGTAACACTTGGGCCTGTAGTTGCGGCCAACGTTCGAACCATAGATGTGATACCCATCACAGCTGTTCTCTCTTCTGGCTTTACAACTGCCGCAATGAAAGCTGAACGTGGAGCTTGATCCATATTATTCAATCCGGTGCGTGTGAATAGGAGGATGACAGTGAGCCACAGTGTACTCGGTGCTGGAAACAGCAAAACCGCCGCCGATGACGGAATATGCGTGAAAACCATCGTATTGATTAGACCTAGGCGATGAGACAGCGGCCCAGCGAAGACTGTAGAAGTTGCCGCTAGGAAATAGCTGACTGACATGATATCTCCAAGGGTCGACTTCTTCAGGTGGAACTTTTGATCCATGTAGTAGTTCGTGAGTGAGTATGGAGTCATACCGTCTGCTAATGAGTCGACAATCAATAGAAACCAGAGTTTATACATGATCCAGCGAGTCTCTTTTGATATCATTGCGAAAAGGCTTTGCTTCTTTGACTTTGGAAGGGCATCCTCCGCGACTACGGTTGGTTCTGAAGCCGTGTCATCGTCATCATCATCTCCGTTTGCATTGCGGTCGTTCAATAAAATCTCATTCTCCACGGTCTTCGCTTCTTCTTCTGGGACTTCACACTTCTTGCTCAGTAGTAGGATAAACATAATGTTGACCACTCCCATGATGGAGTACAGCCAGAAGACGGCATGGTAGGCGTTTGTGAGTGTCCAACCATCTAAATTCTGCAACCAGTGTACGATACGACCTGAAGCTTCGCTGCCGATTGACGAACCGAGGCTTGCAATTGTTACATACCAAGCCAGGATGTTAGGGCGGGTTTTCGGAGTGGTGAGTTGGGAGAGCGTGGATTCCTCTATAGACCGGAATGGACCAAAGTCACCTCCAGTAATACTGATAACTCCAATCACTGCTGCGAGGAGCAGAAGCCAAAAGTTTTCGAACAGGGCGAAGATAGCTCCAGAGATGATCATGAGAACCGAGCCTACGAAGAGGATAAGACGACGACCCGCCCGATCAGCGATCATGGTTAGCACAAGGGATAATCCAACATCTCCAACCAGTGTCAGAGACATGAACAGGCCGATCTGGTAATCGGTGAATTTCAAATTTGAGAAGAAGAGAGCCAATATGAGCGAGTTCGTCCCGAAGGCGAACATGCGGCAGGACCGTGCCAGGATGATGAGCCAGGCATCTTTACCAGTTTCGTAGAGGGAGTCGAGGCCGAATTCATGGTAAATCCATTTGATTTGTTTTATGACAACCGCCATTCCTCAACGGTTCCACGAAAGAAAGAGATGAAGTCGGAACAAAGAAAGCCAAGGGCGCGAACATGGCTGTAGTTTTGATGGGTGAAAAGCTTGGTACCGGCCGCATGACGTGCCTTGCCCTTCCAATCATTGAATTCCGACTGAACCGAGTTCGCGCCATCAGAGTGTAGTATTGGGACGAAGGGTGCGAGATTCGCGAGAGCCTGCAGAAAGATTGGACGTTGGGGTGGGTTATGGTGGCGCGATAGAGCGGTGTCGGCTACTGACGGTGGTCGCGTGCGCAGGGATCGGTAGTTTAGTGCAGTTAGAATACGATAGTCGTATGTCCGCCAAAGTCTTCACATTGGGCATCAATGCCGCAGAATATATCGAGTGGACAGACATGTATCGTGCTGTGATGACCAACCCAAAGGAATTTTGCTGCGTCTCGAAAGCTGTACGCCATGGAAGACATTATTCGGCTATGATGAGCCCAGATGAGGCCATAAGTCGAATCATACCCTGCGCGGGTAAAGATCGAATATGAGGCAGACTTACAACCATAAAGCTATAGCTGTGAAGTCATTCCACAGGTTGAAGACGATTGAAGACGTAGGCTGCCTCAGATATGACAAACAAGAAGCCTGTGAGGTTCAACTGCCGTGTGTTGCATCCCCCGCCAAGACTTCTGCTTCGAATGTCAGAAAGGGTTATACCTACGAAATTGTAGTGAATCTCTCTGACTTCACTTCCGGAGTTACTAACCATGTAACGTCTTCCTTCTTCTTTCTTCCTCCTCGCTCTGAATCTTCATTACTTGCTGCTGTCAACTTTTGCTTAAGTCGAGTCTGAGTCTCTCCGATCCTACCACTTGATCCTGTTCGGTCTCTTTTCTTCGAAGAACTCTAGACTGGACCAGCCTCATCACGTCGATTTTTCTCTCCACCTTCTTACTTTCAAAGTCACTGTTGCTCGGCTTAAGAATCACGCCTGAGCGAACAGCTACGATGGATGCAAGCTCTAAGAAGCCTTGGAAATGCAACTTTCCAAATTGCCACCAAGCTTTCAAAAGTGAGGAACGCTTAAAGAAGCACAAAGCCTCAGATTGCAGCCACGATTACTGTCATTACTGTGACGAAGGTTTCGAGGACTGGGACGCACTTACTGCACACAAGGCTGCCAAAGCTGCCAATGAGATCCAAGACATCAAGAAATGGGAAAAACGAGAGCTTCATCGAGAGATGATGGAGGCTAATGGTGTACAACGACATGTCATAGAACGACAGCGCGAACAAGATCCGAAACCAAAAATCCGACACCTGTGTTGCAAGTTCTGTGGTATGGAGTTCGGCTCTCTTGCAGGACGAGACGCGCACATCAACCAACTGCACCAAATCGATCAAGAAATTCCTTGTCCAGGATGTGACCTCGTATTTTCTCGAGCATCTGCCCTCATCCGACATTTCGAACAAAACGAATGCCCAAGAATTACACGGAACAGATTCGCTGGATACATTCAACACAAGGCAATTGTCAACCGGCTTTTGGCGAACCCTGAACTGATCAGTGAGCTAGAAAACAACGATTTTCTTGAGGCAGCAGTGGACACCGATGAAGGAGGTGGAGTCATGCTAGGCGCGCTTGATCGTTCTAATGATAGTATGGATCTTGGACCTACACTGGAGCCTCAGAGGCCGAATGCGAATAGGCACATACCCGTCCAACAGCAAGCCTGGCCTGAACTTGCGGCATCAAATCCAAGATCTACATCAGTTGAAGTTATAAACGGCATCAAAAACCTGTCTATTTCCAGCATGGCTGCGAAGGTACCAGACTCGAAGCCCATAAAGGTAGAATCCGATCCATTACCTGGCCTCGAAGATCTTCCGGCATACACCGAACCAACAGCATCCACGTCCAGCGCTCAGCCAGCCTGGTCCAGCGGCTCAGCATCGAGCAAGCTCTTCCCAGCCGCACAACCAAGCCCCACGCCGCTGGCAACGCCCTGGCAAAGCGCCGTCGACTCCAAAGCAGCCCCCGACCACCGCCACAACATCCTGCAGCACCAGTTCTGGAACCCGGCCCACCCGGACTTCAACGCGGCGCGCTTCTACAACCCCATCGTGGAGTCGTACCGGTGCCCGATCCCAGGCTGCGCGTAAGTCGTATCTATTGCCTGTAGGCACTCTCGCTAACCCCTCTAGGACGGGCGTGCCGACGCCCGCCGACCTGGAAGCGCACATCGCGTCGGCGCACGCGGCGCCGCGGCCGCGCTGCCCCGCCTGCCACCGCGAGTTCGCGACGCGCGCGGCGCTGGTGGCGCACGTGGAGAGCGCGGGCGCGGGCGGCGGCCGCTGCCGCCTCCCGGCGTCGGGCCGCCTGGGCGTGCTCGTCGACGGGCTGTCCGGCGGCTTGTTGAGTGCTGCGCGCGTCGCGCGCCCCGACCACGATGTTGGGCGCGATGGGTCGCGCGTGGCGTATTTGCGGTTTGAGAGTGGCGCGCGGGAGGATTTGAGGGTGGAGAGGGAGGCCGAGAATAGGGCGCGGATGGTGACTGGCGGTGTGGATATGAGAGGGGCGTTGGGGGTAAGGGTTGGGGAGAGGGTGGATGATAGGAGTCAGGAGGAGGTGGAGGCGGATGCGAAGGTCAAGATGGAGATTGACTGGTTCTAAGGCGAAGTTGAAGGCTGGTTGCAAGAGAACTTTCAATGGGAAAAATGGAGAACGTAAAACGTGTGACGATAGCTTCGAGCATATGAGAACAGATGGCTTCATTGCTTTCAGTGGATAGGGAATTTATAGACGATAGCTCAGAATGACGGGTATGATATAGTTAGCTGATAAGCTTAGAGACATTGTTTTTCACAGCATCTCACATATATACAGAAGATTAGCACTCAGATTAAGGAATTCCAACATTGATATTCGCAGTAGAGTCTCACAATAGCCACCTCATGGCTAGCATCAATATGTAACACGTTCTTCTACAGTGTCATAACTTTTCGCCTGAAGAATACTCCTTCAAACTCCTCCTGATCATTCACAGGTGTTCGGACCAAAGCAGATAATTCATAAGTATTCGCCACGCCAAATACAATGCATTTGCTGTGCCAATAAATAAGCACAGGTAGAGCCATGCCGATCCCATCCTTTGGAAGTAGGAATTCAAATGGGTATTAAATGTCGTCAAAGGCAGATCCAACGCCAGGGGATGTAAAAGAAGGTGATGTCATACGTGACAGGCATTCGTTGCGCTTAGAGCACGCCCGCATTTTCGAAGACCATTTCGAGTGCTCGCTTGGAGGACGTTGCGGTCTGAGTGATCTGGATGTTTCCGGAATTGCACCAGTCTGTGCCTCCTATCTTGACGGGCTATTATAAGATTAGCAAAACGTCACCATTTTTTTGTTTTGGAAGTTGGCAAAAACTCACCAGGCACGACAAGTACTTGCACCAGCTGCACGTATGCTGGTAGACGTAGAAGTTGCGCACCAACACGATGAAGACGATGAGTACGGCGACGAGAGCGCCCACCCGTAGCAACCACCATGCCCACCACAAAGGTTTACGACCCTTGAAGAAGCCGACAGGGTCCTTTGCGATGCCGCGGAAGCCCGCTTCTTTGTCGACGGCAGAGTAAGGTGGCTCGTCGAGGCCGATGCGCTCGCGCAGCGCCTCAGGCGATCGCAGGATACAAACGCCCAGCACCAGACCCATCAGGAAGCCCCCGATGTGCGAGAAGTTGTCGAGGGTCGGCAGGAGGCCGATGACGAAGGCGATGGCGAAGTCGAGCAACAGGAACAGCAGGTCCTTGACCGGGGACTGGCGCGTGCGCCACGTGTAGAGGATGTCGAGCAGCACGATGGCCAGGATGCCGAACAGCGCGCCCGAGCAGCCTGTGCTGGAGATGCCGTCCGGCGCGAAGTTGCCGCCGAATACGAACCCGAAGATACCGGCGCTGAAGTACACGACCAGGAATCGCGGCGTGCCGATGATCTTCTCAACGTCCCGCGCCAGCGTCAGCTGCAACAGCAAATTGAAGGTGATGTGGACGAGGCCGCCATGCAAGAAAATGGGTACGACGAAACGGAACCACTGGTTTGGTTGCGCCGCTTGAGTTCCGTTCGCAAAGGTTGTGACACCCATGCCAAATCCGCACAGATCTTTCAGAGTGCAGAAGCCTTCGGCAGGAGTAGTGAGACTCGTCGCGTTGGGACAATTCCAAGCCATCTCAGTGCTGCCGAGATTTGTACCGTTGATGACGTACGTTCGCATGCATGGGACGAAACGGGAGCCCATGTTGATGAGAACATATGGTGATGGACCAATCATCGGGTTGAATGATGGGTGGATTTCAATTGGAGAGCCGGTTAATGTCGCTATAGAACAGTTAGAGGGTGAGAAAGACGGAAGAGTGGCAGAAACACAATACCATTGTGTATCAGCTCCACGATTAGGACGATGGCTTGCACGAAGGAAAGAACGTAACAGGCCCACGTTACAGGGCCTCGAAACCAGCCTCTTATTCCCTCAGGCCGTCGGTCGTAACGACTGCTTCGATCCCGAGGCAGAAATTCACCATTCTCAATCTCTGGATTTGTTGGAGGCTCCGCGAACGAGGCACCAGGCTTCTGCTGTTGGAGTGGGATGGCGTTTTTGTCCGCGAATGGGTCGTTGTAAGAGTATCGTGAACTGGCGGCTGGTGTTGTCGAGTCGTAAGGAGTGTTTTTCGGTGGCGGATCTGGACGATTGTAGGGATAGGCGTTGTCTTCGAAGGGAGAAGTGACGGGAGAGATGTCGTAGGAGTTGTTTGTGTGCGAAGGCGGGTTGGAGGTAGGTAGCTGTGGCAGCGGAGCGTTCTGTCTGTAGTTGGCGTTATGTGAAGCGCCGTACGAGTTGTCGTAGCCGTAGTAATAGTCGTTGGCGGCCATAGTTTGACTGGTGGGCGGCCGAGGCCGGGAGAGCGAGGGCGCAGGGTGTCGTTTGATGTGTCTTTTACGCAGCGAGCGACTGGGTGAGGAAGTGCGAAGTCGAGCTTGGCTCACGGAAGCGACTGGCGTGCGTTGAGGGAGATAGATGAGGATGACAGAGGAACGAGAGGATGGAGGTGGTAGAAAAGAAGGAAGGGAGAGGATGGAGTGACGAGTTCAAAGGACTCAGCCTCCGGGTGTGGAGCGAAGTTGTAGTTGATTCGTGTTTTGGAGGTAAGGGTGGGTGGCTGTCTCAGTAAAAGATGCAGGCACGCGCATGCACCCACGCGCTATCCGGACAGGCCACGCTATCGTACTTTACTCTATTTCTCTGCCGCGTAACAGGTAAGTTAATGCATTGATTCGTATGCTTCCCATGGGATCATGGAGCGCATATGACATATTAACTGAAAGTTTGATGCGAGCGAGAGATGAAGAGGACCACAGCATTTCGTTTGCTTTCTCCTTTCTTTGTTCGCCTCATGGTTGGTTCTGTGGTTCCTTTTGTTTCAACATGCCATATTTGGATCCCGAGGCTGTGCACGTCAGCCACTCCACACACACGCTGATCACCCCAGACCTGCAGATGGTGCAGATATTTAGAAATTTACGAAGGCGCTGTTCGCTCATCTCATCCTGCATATAGCCATGCTTTCTACCCAACCTTGCTTTTTGATGCCAATTTGCATCGCTCCTTCACAGCCTTTGAGCATCTTGGTCGAATCACTCAGTCAAAGGTTCAAGAACAATTTACCCAAAACGACGCCGTCAACCCGGCGTGCTGAATTAGAAGTTAGTCTAATAGAGGTTGTTCTCCGTAGAGATGTATCTAGGGAGATGAATGGTAGTAGTATGTACCGAAGAAACCCTTCCGCCTTGAACTTAACGTCACCGTCTCATAACCCTGGTGTCGTCGAAGTTGTGGTCTGAGCAGGGTAAGGTAGGTTTTGGTTCTCTCGCTTTATCCTGCTCCTGCACGTCATCGATTTGCACTTCGTTTTGTATCTCGTGTCCCGCACCAATGGTTGCAGTCACGGTACTGGCCGTTTGTTGGACTGACACTCTGAGAAATGCTATTCGGGTATGAGTCTAGCTTCCTTGCGCTTGGAGCCGATCTCGTCGACAATTGCTATTTGCGATTTTCGAGGTTCGTATGGATCCCGTGGCGATCCGCTCTCAGCGAGTGTGTGGTTCTGAATTAAACTCAAATTGCTCTCTTTTCGTCAAGATCAATAGCCGAATCCGCGGCCTGCGGCACGCTTGATATCATCGCTACTCTTTCCCTCCGAATTCCTCCCTCGCCTCATGTCTGTCACCTGCTTTGTAGCGTTCAGATGCAAAATCTTCTATATCGCACCCACTGACGTCCCACCGTTTTCTAAGTTCTGGTAGTCTAAGCTCTGATATTCTCTTCTTGTTCCCATGGGCTCTGCCCTCAACTTTGGAATCTCGCTGGTCAGGAACTCCCGAACAGTACTCCGCACACTCGGCGCCGTATTATTCACAACGAAGCTCAGCGCGTAGTACACGAGCATGATGACTGCGCAGAGCACCATAAAGAATACCAGGTAGAAAACCACCTTCTCTCCTGTATCCATGACGTAGGGACTGAAAGTTGTCTCGAATCGATAGTGATGCAGTCGCACTTGGAACCAGAGGTTAGAAATCAAAGACCGACGAGCAGGTACTTGTTTGGCGACTTGGAACGTCTCGGACGTGGTAGTATAGAGAAAATCGGATTTGCGCTCTCGTAGTTGCATGTCCATCTCCAAGCAACTACTGGAGAAGAGAAAAAGGTTTCGTCTCTTTGTAAATGTGCAATCTAGGATGTTGAGTCGGATGTCGGGTGGTTAGGGCAGCGTGGCTCGCTCTAGCACTGATGAGAACGCAATACGGTTTGGTCCGGAAGCCTCTTCGAGAAATCTTTCGTAGCGAAAGATGTAGGACCTAAGACGGACGTGTGTTTAACAATGGCACGGAAAAGCAAAGAAGAAACATAGAACACGGCGATGGGTAGGGAAGAAATAAAAGTACATGCGATGGTCGGGACGTGGCTGCTTTAATTTACAGGGATTCGGAGGTGCGCGGATGCGAAATGAAAACTGCTGGTCTTCGTCAAAAGCCGCGGCCATGACCAAAGAACAAATACACGCAGGCCATCCGACTGGCTGAGGACTTGCCTTCAGCCTCAATAATCCAATCCAAGCTGGTTCAGAGGCCGGGTTCGACGATCTACGCCAGCAAGAGACATTCCTCTTGCAAACTCCAGCTGCATGCTACTTACTAAGTCTTCCTAAACAATATGAATAATTCAGCGCCGGTCAGTCCGGTACGAGGCTAAGCGACGTAGAATTTGGGCCGTCTCTCACGTCATAACCGCCGTTCCGCTCGGCTTAAAGCCTCTTGCTAAGCTTTGGCTGAAATGACCTTCAATTGACAAACTTAGTGGTGCGAAGATGAAAGCCCCAAAACCATACCTGCGAAGTTTTTAGTGGAGATTCAGTGAGCCATACATTCTCTGCGCAATGTGAAAGACGCAAAAAGGGGCAGTTTTAATTTCTCTTCACACGTACCTGGTATTAACCCGGGGTGTAGTTCTTCAACTTCCACCAGCATGGGGCTGACGCCACCTTCGACAAGACCATCGTGGGGGTTTTTGAGTCGTGTGCCATCTGCATCATCAGGCCACATCCGAAAATTCGCAAATTATTCCTCGGGTGAGAGTCTCTGAACGCTATCAGCCGTACAAGTCTAGATACTAACCGTCTGAAAAGCCATTTATAGAGGTGTCGCAATGAAGCTGAAATATACAGCCGCGCCAATAAGGTTGCATAACTGCAGGTATGATCGGGCGCTACATGTCAAGTACGGAATGGGCTGAGAAGCCAGCCGTTTGGTGGCTTTGCAGAAGGCAATAAACGTACAAGCAATGGATGCGGATATGGGAGCACAAGACGAAGGTTCAGATAGATAATTATCTGCAAGGACAATGCATGTACGAGCCAGGCTGAGGCTGAAATTTGATGGAGATCAGATTATGCAGCGGCATCTTATGGCGATTGATTGCAATGCGAGCTTGCAGACGCTTCGCTGGATGTTCCACCATTCACAATTCCACAGTTGTTCTGTGTTCCACATTCCATTGCCTAAGGCTCTAAGGCTCAAAAATATTCTGCCATAGATCACCGCTGTGTCACCAACGCGCTCTCGTGCCGAATGACGCGCCAACGCGAGCCACCAGGTCCAAACGCATCCCATCAAAGTTTCCGTCCTTCTCTCATGTAAAGAACGAAGCTGGTACTGCTGCTTCTGCTCAACATGTCTGAAACCGTGGTTCAGAAGACTCCGGCAAAACGTATCTTGGCCGAAACAACAAATACGCGAGTTAATATCGTCGCCGCTCATTCCGCGAAGAAGAGGAAGCTTGAAGATGGCAAACCCGGATTCAAAACACCAAACTCCAAGCTAGGCTCGAGTCAACCAAAGAGTCAGTTCGAAGAGCAGCTTGAAAAGCTCTCTCAGGATATCAATGGCCTCCGAAAGCAGAACTCAGAGAACGATCAGCAATGGTCGAGGCCACCTTTGGACGACTTCAATGAGAAAACTGACAGCTTGTGCTTCCAGCAAATCGAGGTTGAGGAAGGAACCTTACACGGTGGAAAGACGACTGTTAGGCTGTATGGTGTGACCGAAGTAAGCCATCCATCTCGTCTTCGTCTCTGCTCTCCGCTGACTTGAAATTTGAAGACCGGGCATTCTGTGTTGCTACATGTCACAGACTTCTTACATTACCTCTACGTTGCTGCACCAGTGAATTTCCAACCTAGTGATTGTCAAGGTTTCAAAACTTTTCTCGAAACGACAATGGCACAACACCAGCCAGCCATCCACAACGTCCAGATCGTCATGCGCGAAAACCTATACGGCTTCCAGGGAAATCAGAAGAGCCCATACATCAAAATCACTGTCACAGACCCCAAATACATTGCCCGTCTACGAACCTCTATCGAACAAGGTAATGCAAACTGGAAAGGCATGTGGAAGGCTCCTAAAGGCGAAGTTCTCACCTTCGACAACATTCAATTCGTTCTCAGATTCATGATCGACACCAATATCGCTGGCATGTCTTGGGTGCAAGTTGATCCATCCAAGTACCATATGATCCCTCATCGCGACCGACAATCCAATTGTCAAATCGAGGCATACTGTCACTACCGAGACCTTATTGCTCATCCCATCGATGGTGAATGGCAGAAGATAGCACCTCTTCGTGTCTTGTCCTTCGATATTGAATGTGCTGGCCGCAAAGGAATCTTCCCGGAAGCCACTCAAGACCCAGTCATTCAAATCGCCAACGTCGTCACGCGTTACGGTGAAGAAAAGCCTTTCGTTCGAAACGTCTTCGCAATGGGCGACTGCAGTCTCATCACAAACACCCAAATCTTCGAGTTTGATGGTGAGCGCTTCGAAGCAGAGAAGAAAATGCTCGAAGCTTGGAGAGACTTCCTTGAGAAAGTTGATCCAGATGTCATTATCGGCTACAACATTGCAAATTTCGACTTTCCTTATCTGCTGGAGCGCGCCAAGCATCTAAAGGTTGGAAAGTTTCCATACTTCACTCGGCTGAAAAATGTCATGTCTGTTGCGAAAGAAACGAACTTCTCCAGCAAACAGATGGGTAACCGCGACACCAAAACAACCAATACCAATGGCCGCATCCAATTGGACTTGCTCCAGCTTATCCAGCGTGATCATCAGTTGCGAAGTTACACGCTCAACTCAGTGTGTGCACATTTTTTGAATGAGCAAAAGGAGGACGTACACCATACGATGATTACGGAGTTGTACAACGGCGACGCAAATTCCCGACGACGTCTGGCTGTGTACTGTCTCAAAGACGCCTACCTTCCTCAACGTCTCATGGATAAGCTCATGTGCCTTGTCAACTACACCGAAATGGCGCGTGTCACGGGTGTGCCATTCAACTTCCTCCTCGCCAAAGGACAGCAAATCAAGTTCTTAAGTCAAATGTTCCGCAAAGCACGCGAACAACAATTGATCATTCCGTCTCTGCGTTCTGAAGGCACCGATGAGCAATATGAAGGTGCCACTGTCATTGAGCCTACAAGAGGCTACTATGATGTTCCCATTGCCACTCTCGATTTTGCATCTCTATATCCCTCCATCATTCAAGCACATAATCTTTGCTATACCACGCTGCTCAACAAGAATGCGGTCGAAAAGCTCGACATGAAAAAGGATGAAGATTACATTGTGACGCCAAATGGTGATCTATTTTGTACAGCCAAAGTTCGCAAAGGTCTGTTGACGCAGATTCTCGAAGAACTGCTGTCGTCTCGTAAGCGAGCGAAGAAAGAGATGGCTACTGAGACTGATCCTTTCAAGAAAGCTGTACTCAATGGTCGTCAGCTGGCTTTGAAAATCAGTGCAAACTCCGTGTATGGTCTTACCGGTGCCACAGTTGGCAAACTTCCATGTCTGGCCATTGCTTCGAGTACGACCAGCTACGGCCGTCAGATGATTGAGAAGACAAAGCAAGAAGTCGAACAGCGATATACTATCGCAAACGGCTACAGTCATGATGCGCAAGTCATCTACGGCGATACCGATTCTGTTATGGTGAAATTCGGGCCAAACGATCTTGCAAAGGCCATGGAACTCGGTCAAGAAGCCGCAACCCTCGTATCCGACAAATTCATCAAACCCATCAAGCTGGAATTCGAGAAGGTGTATTATCCGTACTTACTCATCAACAAGAAAAGATATGCAGGTCTGTACTGGACAAACAGTGAGAAGTGGGATAAGATGGACAGCAAAGGTATCGAGACGGTCCGTCGAGACAATTGTCGTCTTGTTCAAACTGTGATCGAGACCAGCCTTCGAATGCTCTTGATCGACCGCGACGTTCAAGGTGCACAGGAGTTCGTCAAAGAGACCATTGCGGATCTCCTTCAGAACAAAATCGATATGTCGAACCTCGTCATCACAAAAGCTCTCTCTAAGGACTCATACGAAGGCAAACAGGCGCACGTCGAGCTGGCCAAACGGATGAAGAAGCGCGACGCCGGTTCAGCACCAGCCTTGGGTGACCGTGTCGCATACGTGATTGTCAAAGGCACAGCGGGCGCAAAGAACTTCGAGCGGTCGGAAGACCCCATCTACGTGCTGGAGAACAACATCCCGATCGACACGCGCTACTACCTGGAGAACCAGCTGGCGAAGCCGCTGGGGCGCATCTTCGAGCCGATCCTGGGCGAGCGCAAGGCGGCGCAGCTGCTGACGGGCGAGCACACGCGCACCATCTCGGTGGCCGCGCCCACCAACTCCGGCCTCATGAAGTTCGCCAAGAAGACCCAGACCTGCATGGGCTGCAAGAAGCCGCTGGTGTCGGCCGAGGAGCGCGACGGCGCCGTGTGCGCCGACGACCGCCCCCGCTTCGCGGAGCTCTACCAGCGCCAGCTCACGAAGGTTGCGGAGCTCGAGGTGCGCTTTGCTCGCCTGTGGACGCAGTGTCAGCGATGCCAGGGCAGCGTCCATAATAGCGTTATTTGCAGCGCTCGTGACTGCCCCATCTTCTACATGCGCATGAAGGCGAGGAAGGATGTCGAGGATGCTGGTAAGGAGCTGGGGCGGTTTGATAGAGATGCTACGCTGTGGTGAGCGTGAGCGTGGGTGCAGGTGGACATGTTGCGTTACCATCAAGCGGTGCTACAGTGTGAATCTGGTTACGGCGCACACATTGGGCTCGACAATGGCGATATTGTTATTACGTTCATCTATTATCGCCATGGTTTTTCAATAAGGACTACATCCTTTCGACATAATGTCGATATTAAAGCAATTGTATTGTCATTTCTACCAAATGCTTAGATATCGCTCGTATGGCGAGAAGTTCTTGAACTCAAGACAACCTTCAGCTACGTTGAAACTTTTGTGGGTACTTGGTCAAATCAAGCAGTTCATGGCCTGTAAGTCTCGTAACTCGTATCTTCGTTTGATCCCACCGGCTTTCTGGCCACGGAGTGCGTGTTGCCCAACAACCATGCGTCTCCACCGTTCTTATTGCTATTCGCGTCCGCTGCATCTCGTACCGCAGTCAAAATGTCATTTCCACTGAGTCCAGGCGTCGGCAACGCTATGTCGATTGATCCGACTCGCGACGATTCACCACCCATAGGTTCATCGACGTCATGCGACGAAGCTGGCCTGTACCCGCGATCGTACGTCGTCCCCTCGCCCTCATCCACCCTCGTATTGCTGGAAGCCCTCGACGACTGGTCGGGCGCAGCGATGCGCTTCGGGGGCGCGCCAAAGCTCAGCGTCGACGGCGTGCCGGGGCGCGAAAGCACGTCGCCCGGACGGCCGTACAGCTCGCCGTCGCCGCCGAACTCCTCGCGGAACTCGCGGCGGCGCTTGAAGTGCTCGAAGTCGGCGGCGGCCTCGTCGACGAGCTCGAAGCGCTCGTCCACCGCCGCTGCCGCCGCCTTGCCCGGCTCGCTCGCGCTCATCTCCGCCTTGAACACGTCGCTGTAGCCGCCGGGCGCCGATGGATCCCCGCCGTAGATCCCTGGCGCGCTGAGGCTTTCCGAGAGGACTTCCTTCAGGAGGTGCTGGGACTTGGCGGCAACCATCGGCGTGAGCAGCGGCTTGTACAAGGCCGGGTGGCCAAACTTGACGGCGACCTTGTCGGGCCTGCGCGGCTTGCCAGCTGACCCATTCTCGGCCGCCGCGCCGTCCATCTCCGCGACGGTGCGCGTGCTAAAGTAGCGCATGCGGCCGTCGAAGGAGCGGCCCAACCACCATTTGAACGCGCACATCAGCAGTGGCAGCGGGATCATGGCGTAGAGCATAGCAGCGCTCGCCGCCGTCTCGCCGATCAGGTCGTGGCTGCCGACGCCCTGGGCGCCCACGACCAGCGCGATCACCGCGTTGGCCAGCAGCGCCGCGAACAGCAGCCGGTTCGTCAGCAGCCCCCAGAACTGCCCGCCCGACTCTGTCTTCGTGATCAGCACGTATTGCACCATGTATCGCTTGAAGTAGAGCTCGAGGCCGAGATACACTGCCGTGACTGGTAGGATCACTGGCTGCAGGATGCCAAAGCACATGCCGCTCGTCACAATGAAAAGATAAGAGTTGTAGTACGAGGCGTAGTCTATCGGAGGTGGTGCAGAGAGCTCAATGAGCTCGCGAGGGGTCGGGTGGAAGAAGCGACGACGTATGGTGCCCAGCAGGAGCGGGAAGAGTTGCACGAGATCAGTGGCCGCAGAAAGGTTTTGTTGCATATTGTACGTGAGCCAGAAGGTGGAGATATTGCACAGGCCGGCCATAATATTCGTGAATATATGGGAATTTTTGATGACATCCCATACGTTTTCGTTCTGCGCCTGCGTTACGGCAGCGACGAAGCGAAAGGCTGCTCCAAAGATGCTGAATACGACTAGGTTGTTGACCACAAAGAATACGTATAGACGACTGATGACGTGTCGTTCGCGGGACGTCTTTGATACGTCGCCTGAATGATGATAAAGGCGGCGGAAAACCGTCGGAAGAATGAAGAACCAGAGATATTGGACAGCTGGAGCGATGATACCTTGAGCTATCCCCCAGCCCACTGGGTGGGCATACAAGTTCTTTTGGAATGAAGGCCATAGCAAGCCGAGATGCGCAAAGTCGGACAGGAATACAGATGTGACAACGTTGAGAGGGATGTAGAGAATTGTAAGCAGCACCATGATACCTCCGTCTAAGAAGCGTCTACTCCGGCGAACGGCGCGAGTCATCGGTAAATTCTTCCATATCAAATCGGAAGGCTTTGGTGCGAGTCTGATAGTACAGTCGTGAGGCGCTTTTGCGCGCGCTGCGTGCGCAACGGCATGCGCATTTTCGATATGCGAGTAGCTCGCAAAACCAAACGGTAGGACGTCACGCTTATCAAGAGACTCGCGCTCCTCCTTTATTTCCCTTTCGAGACGACTGATTTTCGATGTCAAGTACTCGATTACATCGACCTCCACAGTGCTTTGGTCGGCCCGTTCCTTCTCCGGAAGCTTCATCTTCGGACGCTGGGTCGATATCTTTTCTGGTTCTGAAAGGTACTTGGCCAAGTATGATTCCAGTTTCTTAACTGCTTCATCATGGTCGTCGATGAGCTCAGGCAGATCTTTCATGTTTCGTGCTATCGCCGATTTTGGTATCTCATCCGTAGGTTTCGCTTGTTCAACCAAATCTACTATGCCCGAATCGCTTTGGAATTGTGAAGGCAGATGGGTGATGAGAAGTGTGCGGGCATGCAAGCTCGTTTTGTAATCGTAACTGTGATAATATGCGAGGCGCAGTCGCAAGACGGCCTTGTAATTCCACCAGATTAAAAAGAAGACGACACCTTGAAGGACATACGCAAGAACAACATAGGCCCAGAACTTCTGCCCGAAGATGTACTGCGGCGTGAACTTCATCAAAGTAGCTACGTTCGACCACTGGCTGTACAAGCTGTGGCCTCCGACCACGTTGATTGGTATCAAAACACCACAACCGACAACGGTGAGTAAGAGAAAAATATTGCGAAGCATTCGAATGAATCGAAGGAAAACAACAGCATCAAGTCCAATCCTCTCGACCAGCTGCTGCTCGTCACCACCGCGAGCTGATTTTAACCAGGAAAAGAATCCTCTGCCAAGTGGTGGCGGGGCATGCTTTTCATCAGCATGCTTCGCTCTTGGAGCATAGACGGCATTGTGACGTGGTCTGAGGAAGCAGAAGGTAAAGAACAGTCCACCAGACACGGCAAATGACCAGATGATGGACGCGTAGATGGAGTTGGCCTGTATCTGTTGCTGAAAAGGATCCGATATGAGGTTGAGAAATTCGTCTACAGTGCTCGTGCCCGAAGGCGTGCTCGCGCTCTGAATCTGGCGAGCGATGTGAGCCATGGTATAGCTCTCTCCGCGGTGGAAGAGGAGGACGTGAATAATAAAGTCGCAACCACGTGCCAGACTTCACCACGCGTTTCTTCACGAATGAGAGGCTATGCAACAAAAGCTAGCTTCAAAGCTCCTCTTAGGAGCTGAGCGTCATTTGATCTTGTCGTCGCGTGTTGAGTATAGCTAATCCTTCTTTGGAGAGCTTCACCGCGAAATCCTCGAAGATGAAGAACTTGAAATAAGAATAGATGATAACGACCGTAATGAGGGAAAAACAAGATGAAAATATGAAACAGAGAGAAAACAGAAAGACTTATATCGAAAAGAAGATCTAACACTTCTGTGGAGGAAGTGATGTTCAACCCATTCCTTCGGGAGACCCACGCTCCATCCGTACCCTGACGCGAAAGAGAGTGTGTAGTGGAGCAAAAAGGCGTTGACATCGTTGCGCCACTAATCTAATAAGGTGGGGCCTGCTAAATTTGACTGGTGTTGAGAGAGCTGATATGACCCGTTGCAAGCTCTAACGTTGCACCAAGGCACCCGGTAAGAGATGATCTCTTCCTATCCTGCAGCCGTTGAGATCATCGGCCTCATCCCTTTCGAGGATTCCCGCCAATTCTCATCGCGATCGGCTCGTTTGCGCGTCTTTTACACATGATAAAGACAAATTCGGCTGCACGGAGCTCGGAGAACCTCTACATCCCATTCTAGAACCCTTGACTGTACAAGTCTCAAAGCAGATAGTTCAATTGATGCGCCAAAAACTCCTTGGAGTATCTTCTTGCAGTCCCAGCCGACAATGTCGACTCCACGCCTAGGTAAAGTTTCTTCCTACGCCTTAACACCAAGCAAATTCTTCATCTGTTGCATCCCGGTATGATCCCGCGTCGTCTTCGCTCGATGACACCATTCAACCTCCCAATCGGATCCCTTTCGCACAAACAAGAACTCGCCTCCAACTTGTGACCAATCTCCTCCTTTCAAGGCTTTGCTGCCGGCTTTGATGCCATCCACTACCCCAGTCACGAAAACGTTCAACATGCTCTTCATGTATTCGGGCTTTTCTCCAGGATTTAACGTCCGTGCCAGGTTGAAGGCCCGGTACAGTTCGCGCGTGGGATCCACGTACAGCGGGAATGCGCAGTTTGTGGATTGGACATAGCTGGAAATCAGTCCCGGGTCACCGCAGCCGATGATGGTGATTCTGGTATTGGAAGGAAGGCTGGAAGGTGTGATCGAGGCGTTCAGGGTGCGAATGTAGTCTCGGCAGTACTTGAAGATCGTTAAGAGACGATTCGAAATAGAGATGGCCAGGTAGAGCTTACGCCGCAGAAGAAGTGCCTTATAAATACAATCAGGTGCCTTTCCACTCCAGAGTCGTAAATTTCGTTGAACTTGTATGACTTCCCGCTTGCGTCCAACACGGGAAGTTGAGAGGCCTTTGACAAATCTGCAGCAGTAGGGTTTTGGTCTGTGACCGGAGCTGGAGTGCTCACATCACAGCCGCAGTCTTCAGCTGGCTTCTCCGGTATGTTCTTCACGACAGAACCAGCCTGCAAACTAGGTTCGGTCGAAGGAGGTACCTCCACTGCCGCTGCCATTACTTATGGTCTCCTCAATGAAACTCAGAGATACCGAGGAAGGGGACAAAACAATATGCGACGAGAACACGAAGAGAAATAGACGTAGGCTTGTGGAGGGTCCAAAGTGAGTTCGGTAAAGGCCAATGGAACTCACTTCACAGATAAAAGAGGAATGGGTGATAGGTAGAAGGTACGTTGCTGAGCTCTCAGGGTGAGCGATGCTGGGCCTTTTGTAGCTCCCATATCGTCCCGTGCCACCGCGATGGCCAAGCTGAAGCTTCTTTTGCTGTGTTTCAAATAAGTTTGAGCTTCGATTGGGGCTGCCGTCCCGCCTCCAACGAGGTTTTGATCAAATAACAGCAGCTATGGCTTTCCCATTCCACCCCATGATTGGCTGAATACCGCCATGAAACAATAAGAACACCATCAACAAAACGAACAGAGAATTCCCATCTCAGTCTCAGTTTTGAAACTCACCCATGAGATAATCGTTCCCGTCCATCCTGCTAGACCTTGAAATCCCATGTCTACTCACTAGACACTTCCTCTACCCCGTATTCCATTGTTTGAGAGCAGAGGAAGCAAATCGCGACTCTTTCCCTAACACCAACCTACCTTATCCACCAAGTTCGGGATTCACAGACTTTTATGAATTCATGTCTCCTCTCATGATATTTTTAGACCCTGAGATTCCTCTTGAATGCTCGCAGGCTCTTCACTGCGCTTTCGGTACGCTCTGCATCTGGTCCAAGGCAGATCATGTAGACCTCCAGTGCTTTATCTGCCGCGTGGACTGAAAACTCAAAGTCTTCCTTCTCAACGCAGATTCGAGCAATTTCGAGGTACCTGGCCAGAGTCAGCTAATTTTATTCCTTCATTCAATCTTTTTGCTCAAGAAAGTTTGCGTCATTTCATTCCGCGGTACTCACAGTTGTCCCAAGCTGGGATGGACGAGTCCCTCCTCTCTGAATAGCGCAGCAGCCTCCAGCTTCGCCAGCAGCTTCTCCTTGTCATCGAGGTAGACGAACTCGTCAATCTCCCTCAGCCTCCACCTCCTGTCTCTGCTGAGCGCCGCAAACGAGCCCGGGATGCGCGAGTCTCCACACCCCGGACACTCGCACTCAAAGCCGTAATGCCACAGCTCAAACATCCGCATCGTGACGTCGCAGTACGGGTCGCAGTACGACAGCGTGATTTCCTAGGAGCGTTGTCGTCGTCAGCCTCTAGATCTCGGGGTCACGCACGAGCAGCGCCGCCCACCTCGCCGCGAGCAATGTCCCGGGTCGCGTAGATGGTCTCGACGCCGAGCTTGGCATTCCAGGCGAAGAAGGCGTTCGGCACGCAGCTGTGGTTGAAGCGGCTTGCGGTCGCGAACACCGCCGCGCCGCGCCCGCACTCGATCGCGTTCGTCATGAACACGCTCAGCACGCTTTTGGTCGCCGCTGTGCGCGCTTTGTGCTGCTCGAGGATCCGCTGCCGCTCGACGCTGTCTACCGATGGGTGGATGCGCCGCGGGTATCGCTTTGGGTCTTGGCCGTGGGCTGAGGACAAAGAAAGGTAGGTTTGTTGTTGGTCTGGGGATAGGGCTGCGAAGGCCGTTTCTATGTCCGATTGCATATAGTAGCCCTTGTCGATTCGTAGGAGGGCCTTTTCGGAGAGGATAAGCGTACCAGGAGTAAGTAAAGCTGTGGCAAACACACCGAGCCCTTTGGAGCCGGTGTCTTTAATTTCAAAGGTCATGGCACTATGGCTGCAGTATCAAGTCCTCACGACTAAACAGATGATGAGGATAAGTAGGAATACGCAGAATCGAGTGTATGAGTGCCCGCGAATGGGAAGCAATTATACCTCGTACGTAGGTTTGTTTTCACTTTCTATCCGGTTTGAAATCAAGTTCAGCAGCTTTACTTTGGACTGTAGGCTCACTGGAAAGCTTAAGGTTCATTCACGAGTTATTCCATTAGAAGGATAACGCAATTCTAAGGAAAGGTAGGTACGGAGTACGTTTGCTCCGCGGGTTGCACAAGCTTCTTTCCATTTCACCAGCCAGTTGATGTGCTGTCACACTAAGACCAAATCATCGTAGGGACGGATAAATCATTTCATCTCATCGGAGTAATAGAGATGTATTCTCAAGGTATCGAGCTGTGTCTGAAAATATTTTTGAACACGATATTTCCCGAGGAAATAAGTTCATCCTGCTGAAAGGTGTTTATAGCTGTGAACGGTACGTCTCCTCTCTACGGCTCTCCACTGCTAGTCACTTTCGCATATCCACTACACTTCGAATGCAATCACCAGCCTTCATATCTGCAAAGGCCTGGTTGATGCCTTCGAGAGTCTGTCGGTGCGTGATGAACTCGTCGACCTTCAGCTTGCCGTCCATATAATCCTGAACAAGACCCGGCAACTGTGTCCGGCCCTTGACACCTCCGAAAGCACAGCCCTTCCATACACGGCCTGTAACGAGCTGGAACGGCCTCGTCGAGATTTCTTGACCAGCTGCAGCAACACCAATGATGACACTCTCGCCCCAACCTTTGTGGCAAGCCTCCAATGCAGACCGCATGACATGGACGTTACCAGTGCAATCAAATGTGTAGTCGCATCCGCCGTCTGTCATTTCGATCAACTTCTCCTGGACCGACTGGCCTTTGGACAGCTTCGCTGGGTTGACGAAGTCGGTGGCGCCGAATTTCTTGGCCCACGACTCCTTGCCATCGTTGACATCCACAGCTATGATCTTAGCCGCCCCGTTCTTGACCGCACCTTGGATCACGGAGAGGCCTACGCAGCCGGCGCCGAAGACGGCCACATTGGCGCCCTTTTCGATTCCCTTGCCCGTGCGGCCAGCCGTGATTACCGCTGCTCCGTATCCTGTTGTGATGCCGCAACCGAGCAGGCACGTACGGTCCATGGGAGCTTCCGGGGTAATGGCGACGACGGAGATATCAGCGACAACGGTGTACTGCGAAAACGTAGAGGTGCCCATGAAGTGCAGCAGCGACTTGCCCTTGCAGGTGAATCGCGAGGTTCCATCCGGCATCACACCTTTACCTTGAGTCGCTCGAATCTTGCCGCAGAGGTTAGTCTTTCCGGATTTGCAGAACTTGCATTCGCGGCATTCTGGTGTACTAGTTACAGTCAGTCTCTGAAGTTTCGCATGGATGACGTTAAGAGAAGAGAAGGTGAACTTACTAGAGAGCAACCACATGGTCGCCTGGCTTCACGCTCGTTACGCCTTCTCCGACAGACTCCACAATACCGGCACCTTCATGTCCAAGCACGACTGGAAATGCTCCTTCTGGGTCCTTACCGGATAGAGTGTACGCGTCTACATGCACAACTTGTCAGCCTACTTGCTCTGCGAAGTATTTTTGGCACCAACTCACCTGTATGGCATACGCCGGTGTAGTATATCTCGATTCGCACTTCGTGGGCCTTCGGCGGAGCGACTTCGATTTCTTCAATGGTAAGGTCCTTCGCGGCTTCCCACGCAACGGCGGCCTATCTCAGTGTCAGCTCTTAATCATCGAATCTTCGCATCCAATTTACTGACCTTGCATTTGATCGTCTAGAGAAGAAACTATCGCGTTAGCAAAAATTCTGCCGCGCGTGACGTATGGCGGGGTTGAGCTTGAGCTTACCTTACCAACGGTATCAGCGGCCATTGTAGCAGTCTCGCGTCTTGAGTAAATGGAACTACAAGATATGAAGAGGAGGGATGGTCAAATGGACAGCTCGCAGAAGTTTGAAGGGAGAACTTTCGATCTAAAATTTTAAACAATATGAAAGCTTCACCTCTAGCTCCGCGCAACTGTCCGATGTGGGGTAGAAAGGTGAGCACTCAGGGCTCGGAAGGTCAATCGGGAGGGGTTAGCTGACTGGAAGACGGCGAAGTTCCTCTTTTACGAGCTCCAGGCCGGGAAGAATCGCTTTTCTAAGATGCCGAATGAAAGTCAACTCGCGCGAGTAACTGGGGAGCTTTGCATGCAGAAGCGAATGTTGCGGGTGGCTGCAGGCCGCTGCGGCTCACAACTGCCGCGACATTTTTCTATATCCGGTATTCCATCCCCTTCGCAAAGCTTTTTTGAGCATTCCTTACTCGAAAAGATTTCATCCTATTCATACAGTTACGTGGCCAGCAAATGAAGACAATATCTCACCCTACATCTCCTCTACTAAATTCAATGTTTATATTTTAAGAATTTCTGGACGGCTACCATTCCTTGCAGTTAATAATCTGGCATATGACGGGATTATTTCGGATTGAACTTGTTAGCAATGTGAATCTTTTCCATTCAGTACGTCGCCTCTAAACGCATTACGAGATAGTCGCCGCTATTCACGCTCTCATATTTCCTTCCTTCCTTGCCGACCGTGTTTGGTATCACCTCGACCATTCTGTTGAAGTTGGGATTACAGAAGTAGGCTACGCTGTACCGGGCCGGATACGTATTACCTTGATCCGGTGATGGTGGTAGCGGCGGTTCGACGACGCGATGCTTGGTCGACTTGATACTATCGTTCGACCACCGTGCAAGAAGATCTCCGGCATTGATTACGATAGTGTCTGGGATTGGAGTAGCATCCACAAATGTCCCGCGTGGTGATTCGACCTGGAGACCGCCTCTTGAGTCCTGGAAGAGGAGTGTGATTGAGCCATAGTCTGAGTGCTCTCCGGCCCGGACTTGGTTTGGATTCTTCTCGAAGACATCCTTCTTGACTGGTGGGTAGTGCAAAAGCCGTAAAGTGTTGTCGCCTTGATCTGTGTACGAATCGAACCAACTAACGTCAATGCCCAATCCAGCTGCAATCGCTCGCATGATCTCTATGTGCAATCCTTTGCACTCGTCGTGAAAACTGAGCATATCGCTTTTGAATTTGGCTCCCCAGCCGCCTTCTGTGTCGTCCGGTAGCCACATGTTCGGACATCCTGGCTCTCCTTCTCTTCCCACCTCATATGATTCCTTGAGATCCGGTACGGCTTGCCTCAAAGCCTCCACGTCGCCCTTCTCTTCCAGTTGTGTTACTTTCTCACGCCCATGTGCTGTATATCCTCTGTTGGCTTTTGCCGAGTACCACTCTAGCGAGTCCTTCTCTTCCTGTGGTCTTGCGAAGAATTCCGCTGAGTATTTGAAAACTTGTTGCACTTTTGAAGAAGGTATGCCGTGGTTCTTGAGATAGATGAAGCCGGCTTTCTGGAAGCCAGAGAGGATTGCGGATGCTGTTTCTTTCTTCTCGGTGGGAGAGCCATGAAGGAAGAGAGAGAAGTCAATCAACTGTATACAAGGTCAAAATCGTTCAATTAAGTAAACCGAGCCCATTTCGCACAGGAATGAAGAGGGAATCCTTCTCTACTGCCGAATCAACAGCTGGCGACATGGTCGCGTGCAGTGTCCCGGTCGTGAGGATAGACGTCCGTGAGGATTTCTAGCAGATAATGACACCTAAGCCTATGCTAACTATTCTACGAAATATTAGCGTAGGAGAGAATGAGAGTTCAGGATGGCAGCCGGAAGAGGTATTGTAAGTGAGCATGGACCTTCCACTGTTGGAAATCTGCGATAAGCCGTCACGTCGCATATAGACAATTCGATGTGCATGCAGGTACTACCACACACTAGCCGCTCTGAATATAACATCCTCACGAGAATCCACTCAAGTTGAGATATCAAAGCATTCAAGTGCACCACAATCAACTCTAGACGAAAAGAACTGGGTTGAAGTTGAAGCTCGGAGTTTTGATCATTCAGTTAGGAGCTTGGAGAAGTGTTGGCTCACATTGTTCAATGTAGGCGAGAAACGAACACAATGCCCATTGTAGACATCCATACGCACATCTATCCTCCAGCATACGTCTCGCTGCTGCGTAATCGATCCTCGATTCCCTTCATAAGAACGTACGACGGAAATGACCGACTAATCATCCTGCCGGGCGAAAATGACCCGTCTACGCCATCAACGTCTCGCGGCCGGCCTGTTGGGCCCAGCTATTGGGACGTAGGCAAGAAACTCGCCTTCATGGACCAGCACGGCATCGAGATCTCGGTAGTGTCACTGGCAAACCCGTGGCTGGACTTTCTCGACCCAGCTGAAGCAACCGAAACCGCCAAACTCATCAACGACGACACCAACCGCGTGTGCAGCGAACACCCAGGCCGACTATACGCCTTTGGCGCTCTCCCACTCAGTGCTCCGCCGGCCGTCGCCGCCGCCGAAGCCCACCGCCTCAAGACGCTCAAGTACATGCGCGGCGTGATCATGGGGACGGCGGGGCTGGGCTCCGGGCTGGACGACGCGCAGATGGACGTGGTGTGGCGGGCGCTGGAGGCGACGGAGGCAATGGTGTTCCTGCACCCGCACTACGGGCTGCCGGGCGCGGCGTACGGGCCGCGCAGGGCCGACTACGGCCACGTCCTGCCGCTGGCGCTGGGCTTCCCGCTCGAGACCACCATCGCCGTCGCCCGCATGTACCTCAGCGGCGTGTGGGACCGCTTTCCCAGCCTCAAGGTCCTCGTCGCCCATTCCGGAGGCGCGCTCCCCTTCCTCGCTGGCCGCATCGAGAGCTGCATTGCCCATGATGCGCACATCATGAAGGAGGGCACGGCGCCGAAGCGGTCGCTGTGGAGTGTACTGAAGGAGAACTTGTACCTCGACGCGGTGATATATTCAGACGTAGGCCTAAAGGCAGCGGTAGATGCGAGCGGTGCGGATAGACTAATGTTTGGGACGGACCATCCTTTCTTTCCACCACTCAATGATAGTGACGACGAATGGTTGAGCGTCAGCATGAACACAGCGGCAGTGAGAAAGGCCTTTGATGCAGATGAGAAATCTGCAAGTATGGTGTTAGGCGGAAACGCCGTGCGAATACTCAGGCTAACGGATGAGAATTGAAATTCTTCGAGACCTTTCAGTGCGGGCGCAGAGAGAAATTCAGCGAATACTTGGCTGAAACTATTTAAGGACTTAGATAATGAGGCCCTTTCAATATGTTTTGCAGGTGGTCTCGTTGTATTACGGGACAAATCCCTCCAACAACCGCTCGACCTGCTCCGCAATGTTTTTATTTACAAGGCGCCCACTAGCGTTCATCGACTCTCGGTGTCTTTGATGACGGCGTGCATTGTTTATTGCTCGTTTTGAACGCTCGGTCAATTCCTCCCAAGCGGTATCGGCCTCATGACCAGTACCAAATGGATCGCCTAGACCAGTCTCAACCAGAGATGGCTTTACTTCGACGCGCCTTACCAGAGATGACGACGACGTATACTTTATGATCTTCCCATTCGGTGGATAAGTTGGGATCTTTCTTAGTCTTGGCTTTACTTCATTCACCTTGCCTATAAGCGGCTGTGATTGTGTTGTCCTCTCGTGATGAACTGAGTTAGTAGCTGTCTCTGATTTCGTTTCAACGGGATCAAGAGCCATTGACGATAAATGTTTACGAATAGTCGGCTTTTTGGAGACAGGAACCTTGCGGAATCGTTGTTTCTGAACCGTTGGTACTCTCGTTAGTGGGATTTGTCGCACCAAGACGCTATTCTTTGTGGTAGAGACTCCAGAGATATCGAAAGCCCGATCCAAGCCTTGCGAATCCAATGAAGGGGATTCACCAGAAGGACTATTTTTTTGAATTTGGGCTCTATTTTCTTCCTTGGTGGATATTGTGCTGCTTTGGGAAGCAAGTCCGGACTCGGAAAGCTTTGGATGCTCCACGTTTAGGTCACATATGGAGTCGTCGGTGGAATGGTGCTTATTCATCTCTGGCTTGGTTTGGACGATACTGAGATGAGAGAATGGTACATCGACCTTTGAAATGTTCGATGATTGTTCGCCGGCCGACACAGAGCTGCGAATAATTTGAAGGTAAAATCCACTCTCTGACAAAGCTCCAAAGTGGTCAGCAACGTAGCGAGTCTCGAGACCGTCCTTTAGCTTCAAGTTAGAATTGGACTTCGATGCTGCGATAGGAACCTGATCAATAGACGAAGGAATAGAACCAACGTCAAGTGACCAAGATCGAAGGCAGTCAGACCGGTTTGTACGCTCGACGGTTCGAGCATTAGTACGCAGGACGAAGAACTGGATTGAATCCCCAACTTTTGCTACGTCACCTAGCATTTTCGCCTGGGATGACAGCACGTCTTCAACGATTGAAGATTCGGGCGCAGTGATAGCGTTCTCAAGAACAGGACTTGTGTCTGGGTCAAGTGAGAGTAGACCGGCCCTCTTACCCCAACCGCCTCCACCACTAAGAATTCGATGCAACCGCGCTCCTTGTTGTAGTCTGGGGAGAATGGATAGGATGTTGTCAGAAGTCGTCCACAGCTTTCGTAGATCTTCGCTGCCATTTGTTTGCACAACATTTTCGCCTGGACTGCCACTCTTGGGAGCAGTGAGAGATGCTTCACCAACAACAGCCCAGGCTGATATCATGGACTGCGGTTCGTTTATGGCTTCGAAGAATGAAGTGACAGCCGCCTCGAGCTCACTGGATGCCGGAATCGCAGAGTCTTCACCTTCAGGCCCAGTGATCTCGCGAACAATGTTGCCAAAAGCAGATTTAATTTTCCTCGGAGCAGTAAGAGGCACTAGAGGGGCAGTCAAAGTAATTTGACCTCCTTGGATGTCACCCGTAGAACCACGGAAAGGCCAATTAGCCGACATGGCAGATGCTTCCAGTCTATTTACCACCTGGAACGATTGACCATTCTCTCGCTTCTCGAGCTCAACAATAATAGATACGGCATCTCGTCCGGTAACAAAGATGGTGTTAGCCAACGGAATCTTGACGATGTATCGCAAACCTTCAGATAGACTCTCCGCAGGCCATGGGAGGTTTAGCGATAGGAATGGAGAGGATTGATTTCTAGTTGCTGCTCGCTTCGGTATGCTCGCTTGGTACTCCAGTAGCGACGAGTCGCAGAAAAGGTAAGCGTAGCCTGCAGAACCGGTATTGGACAAAGCAGTCGTCCCAACCATTCGGCTCTGGCCTGCAGTGACATCTATCAAGTCACTCTCAGGTAGGGGACTGGGTTCTGGAAGAGCATCCACGACCGTTATGCCGACCGTGATTTTAACAGGCTCATCATTCACGATGTTCGAGTACAGCCGATTCAAGAAAGCGATGAGCCATTGCGATCCATCCTGGCAGACAGCCGACGCGAAGTGTGGCGTGGCCAACAGTAGGACATGATGTTGACCATTCAGCGGTAGTTGATCGGGTAATAGAGGCTTTATGTGATCGAGGTGTGCGGTATCATCCTATTAATCATCAGAGTGCGACTATGTGGTGCGGCAGTGGTAGCAGACTCACGGTGCGGTTTGGAAGACAATACACGGTTCCAGAGCTCGGATGATAGCTGGCCGCTTGAGATGTTTGATGGTAGAACTTGGTCGGGCCATTGTGAAGCCAAGCTACCCTTCGATAAGTGTGTCGATTGAGCCGCCGAAGTAACAATTGAGAGGAGAGTTGAAAGCGTTTCCATGGCCGAAGAGCAAGAGGGCGGATCATCACCGCGCGAGAAGCATTCTTAGAAGATAGAAGGAGGCTCTGGAGAAAGGACCGTAGGGGTAGGTAGAGGCAGCGCTATAGCAATGCGCGACGTCGTTTGAGGTAATAAGAACCAAAAGGGCTGCAATGAATGAGATGCAAAGTCTGCAGAAGTTTTCTTTGGATATGAAGAAGCGCGCAAGCGTGAAGGTGTTTAGCACAGCTGCAGCATAGCGTCGTCAGGATTGAGGCTTGACATTGCGGCGCCCAAAGGCCACGACTTTGCCCCGAAAAAAGAACTGGAAACTCGTCAGCATCTCATTCAACTTCGGCTTTACCTCCCAATCTTCCTCCGTCCTCGATCGATTCCTCTTCCCCGACACTTCGCTTTCTCTCTGTCGCGTGCGCAAGCTCTCTCCTTAGACACTTTGTGGTAAGCACATCCTCATGGACCAGCCCTGCGCGCAGTGCCTTGACGAGTTCCTTCGTGCTGGCTACTCCGTTGATGTGGACGTTATACTCCCTGAGTGCCGTCACGCCAAAACAGCTCAAGCTCATCACGTATACGCAACACCACAAACCCTTCTTCCAATTGATTGCAGTAGATACTAATAGTCCCTTTCAACAGTCTCCGTGGGATGCTAGGGCTCGCTCACCCGTCATGAGCAAGATCCTCAGCTCGTCGCGCACCTTGCGCCGTACAAATCCCATCACGCTCGTCCTCGCCGCTGTCCTCACCATCGGCTTCCTCTACTTCATATTCTCCTCACCCAATGTCTCAGCTCCTATATCATCGGCGAAGGGAGGCGTCGGCGTCAAGCAAGCCTCCAACATACTATCTCCGCCATCCTTGCCGTTCAGAAAGCCAAAGGTCGGCGCCGCTCAACCACCTCCTCCGGTCGTCCATTACCATATGAATAATCTCACCACCACCTCAGATCCCGTCGGCAATCGCGAAACCGTTCTCATTCTTACTCCACTTGCCCGATTCTACCAAGGATACTGGGACAACGTGGTGAAGCTTAGCTACCCGCACGACCTCATCTCCCTAGGCTTCATCATTCCTAAGACGCGCAAGGGCGACGAAGCAACCGCAGAGCTCCAAGAGCAAATCCAAAGGACACAGTCGGGGCCAATAGACAAACGTTTTGCGAGTATCACAATCCTCCGTCAAGATACGGAGAATCCGCTGGTTTCTCAATCCGAAGCTGAACGTCACAAAATGGAAAACCAAAAGGCGCGGCGGGCCGCCATGAGTAAAGCACGAAACAGCCTTCTCTTCACAACAATGGGACCAACTACATCCTGGGTGCTGTGGCTGGACAGCGATATCGTCGAGACACCTGCGTCACTGATCCAAGACCTAGCCTGGCATAACAAACCCATCATCGTGCCAAACTGCTTCCAGCGGTACTACAACAAGGAAAAGGGTGCCATGGATGTGCGAGCATACGACTTCAACTCATGGATAGACTCACCGACGGCTCAAAACCTCGCCAAGAACATGGACAAGGACGACATATTGCTGGAGGGCTACGGTGAGATGGCCACGTACCGCTCACTGATGGCGTACATGGCCGAGACTCACCCGGAGGCCCACCGGGACCGTGAGGTTATGCTGGACGGCGTTGGCGGCACCGCGCTACTCGTCAAGGCGGAGGTGCACCGCGACGGTGCAATGTTCCCTCCCTTCAGCTTCTATCACCTTATCGAGACAGAGGGTTTTGCCAAAATGGCCGCCCGCTTGGGCTGGAAAAGTTATGGCTTGCCCAATTACTTTGTGAGTATTCATCCCGCCGCCAGTCGCTGAAGTTTAGACGAGCTGCGCTGAAAATTGAGAATGCAATGGAGGTTTCTAACGAACGTGCAGGTATACCACTATAACGAATGAATATACTTCTAGCTATGAGCATATCTTGGAGTTACGTCAATCTTTGTACAGCTAATGCACTGTGTGTATGGCATGGCGTTTGGATGGGTGGACACTGGCATAGTGACCTGACCGCATGTTCACGTCACAAGTAGAATGTGTCAGATAGACAAATTTGACATGCATTTCATCGGTTGGGAAGAATGTCCATATTGATTTCGTGATATCGATTGTTAAATTTTCTCCATGCGCCGCGACTCGCTCTTGAAATCGCCGCTGGACCTGACAGCGCTCGGAAATAGAATCCAAGACCAGTGTGACTTCTCCCCTAGCGTCTCTCAACTCTACCTGACGCCCATTCTCAACCGTGAGGAACCTCCTCCGGAGAACCCTGACTCTGCACCTCCACCTCAGGGACCTCATCCTCGCTATCCTCAACCTCGAACCCACAAAGGCGACGCAGACTACGATTCTCGGCCTCCAGGCCAGCGATACGGCCAAGCCACGGCAGCTCGGACTCCGAATGGGCCTTGAGGGCGTCGCGGGCGGACTCGGCGACGGCGCCGAGGCCCTGCTGCCAGCGCTGGTGCTCGAGGCGCAGGTCGAGGTTCTGGCGACGCTCGTCCTCGATCAGCGTTAGGTAGTGCGAGCGCTGGGCGTTCAGCGCCGCCGCGTGCTGCGCCGCGAACGGCCGCAGCTTGTCCAGCGCCAGCGTGATCCCGTTCTCGTACTCCGTCAGCAGCGACTGCAGTGTGCTGTTTTGCGTCTGCAGGCTGGAGATTTGCGATTCTGCTGATGAGAGCCGGTTTTGCAGTGATGTTAATTCGGTTGCTTGAGCTGAGGTGTCTTTAGTATGATTGACCTTGTTGAGATCTCATTGGTAAAGATAATACGTGCGAGGAAGGCGAAGAGTGACAATCGGTGTAAATCGAAAGAATGTATAGACGCTGCAACGGAGAACCTAGCGCCGGCCTTGGCTTCTAAAGAAACACAGGCCATTCACGCAGCTAAAGAGCATCAAACGAGAAGCTTAGAAAAACATTTGTGGAATGACCATACTATCTAAAGAGAGGTCGTTCCCTAGGCGAAAGCGCATTTGTAATCGCGGAAAAGGGACTTCGAATGTTGAAAGAAATTCCAGAAGAGATGAAAGGTCATTCTTACCATTTATTGCTCCATTGACTTGAGCAGCAATAGGAGAAGAAGATTCCTGACCAGCACGTGCCTGAATAGTCTGCACGCCATGCAAGACGCTCTGAGTTTGGGCGCGGATGCCCTCGTGAAGCTGTGAGAGACTGTTGACGTACTCCCAGAGAGTGTTCAGATCCATTTGAACACCCAAATCGGGCCAACAAGCTCCTCTCGTGTTTGGTGGAGGCGGATTTCGCCCTGGGGGTTGTTCGAAAGGAGGCTGGAAACTCATTATGCTGTCTGGATTGAATGTCGAGTTTGGCGCGTTGAGATGCGGTGGATATTCGTAGCCACATGCACGGCCGCTGCGCCGCATGTCCTTCTTCGAACCAATCACAGCCATTCTTGCCTGTCCAGCAGTAGAATTCGTTCATTATAGCATCTTTACATGTTCTCAACATTCTCAGAAGTTTCTAAATTTCCCAAAGCCTCACAAAGACTCCAAGGGCCCGGAAATTCCAGCTGTTAACAATCAAAACAGCTCATATTCTGTGGAGGATACGAGGCTGAGGCTGCACGGCTAAATTTGGTGCCTTGTGGGCTAATCGATACGCGATCTCGACGCGTCGCTCTTCTGCTGTTTGAAGTGACAAGGTCAACATCATCGAATTGCGCTCGACGGATTATAATTTTGTCGCAAACGGTACTAACTCAGATATCCTGTCACCATGCCTTCAGATAGTGGCACCGTAATTGCACTCAAGTCCGTCTTCCTACGTTCACAGATCCGAATCCTCACACAATCTCTACAGCCAAACGACAAATGGCGCGAGACAACAGAGGTCCCACGAACAGTCTTGCAAGATGTTATTAACGAAGGTATGTCATATCTTCATGTTCCATGGAGGATCAATCTAGGTCTTACATTAAAGTTTTAGTGAATCGGGTTTTGAGACGACATAATGATGCTGTTTACTATCCACTTGCCATTCGAGCTGTCGCGCAGCAGATCGACCAACTATATTGGGATTCTGCCACTCATGGCTCGTCCGAGAATGGAGCAGATGGCACTGAAGACTCTAAAATTGGACGCATCGATGACCTCACGCGAGATGAGTATGTTAAGAAGAGCTACACCCAATTGAATTCACTTCTAACATGGCCTCAGAGCCATTGCCAAGCTGCCAGATTCATGGGAAGACTCTACGGAGTATACAGAACTCTTATCCTGGTTGAACAGGCTATCAGAGCGCCGACGAGAGCTTCAAAACAAGCTTGCTGCTTATCGAGAGCTGCAATCTTTGACCGCGCCATTTCGACAGGCACAGACCAGTATACAGCCTAATCTCGTGACCCGAGACGGACCACTGACCAAGGAATTGGAGAGGAACCGAGAACTCGGTATTCGACTCGCCGGAAGCCTAGCTAGAAGGAAGCGCCCGCTCGAAACTGAAGAGAACGCGGCGCGTGACCGACGGTAATATTTCGAGCCAGCAACACAATTACTTGCAGCAAAAGGAGCTGCCATGGCCTACACTGTTTCTTGCTGCATCTCCACTGCAAAGTATCAGAATCGAGATACGTCACGGCCGAAGGCCCAATTCAGGAACCTGAGACAAAGTAAGACGGTTGGCTGGGAACCTAGACCGCTTGTACTCACCAGTACATCGGAATCAGGATCCTGTTCCTCCAGGAGATGGACTTTGCGAGATAGGCTCCCTGTACCTCATAAGCGATTGGCACCTACTGGAACACCCGAAATCACTTACACGCCATATTATCCATGCACTTCTCCCTGACACGTTACCAAAGGCCTTACCGCCTTCGAAGATGGCCTTCCACTGACCGACATAAGCCATGATACCCAAATTCCGAAACTTGAAGCGCTTGGTATGCAGGTCGTTCCTGTTGAGCCTCTTGGCAAGCCACAGGGCCTTCTGGCTGGCGACCTGAGCGGTGGCAGGGTACTTGGCGGTCTGAATGCCGGCGCAGTCGCCGATGGCGAAGACGTCGCGCAGCGTCGCTAACAGCCTGCCGTCGGGGCCCTCGGCGTCGATCTGCACGCGCAGCCGGTCGCTGGTCATGATGCTGCCGGTCTTCGGGTCGCGCGATATTTGCCACTGCGCGCGTTCGGCGTCCTCGACCTTCGACTTGAAAATCACTTCTTTCGGGGGAAAACGGCGGATCGTGCTTAGTGCCTTTTGGATGAAGGGGTTCATCATCAGCCTGGGGTTTCAGCGTGAGTCGGGAAATTTCGGATGAGAGATACATGGTACAAACCCTGTGGACCAAATGCACATGCCAATTCCCAAATCTGGTTCGTCTTTGACTTTGAGCGTTAGTCCTAACCTTGACGCTTGGTGTTCTGAATCGGAGTCTGGAAGGCCTTGACTCAATTCCTTGATTCTCCGCGACGTTCGAATGTCGATTCCACCGCGATTGAATACGTCCGCAGCATATTTCGCGAGTTGATCGTCGAATTGAGTAAGAATCTTGGGAGCAACATCGTACAGCGTGATCTTTGCAAACTTGATTAGGTCGGGATAAATGTGAGCCATGTCTTCGTGAATGAAGTCATGCAACCTGAATGAGAGTTAGCTGGTCAACAAATTTTCATATTTTCGACGTCAAAACACACTCTGCTGCGAATTCAATTCCAGTAGGTCCACCGCCTACGATAGCGAAATGCAACAGTTGTTTACGCATCTCGTCTGGTGTGGTTGGTAATGAAGCCGTCTCGAAACATTCAAGCAATCGTGTTCGAATTTTCCGCGCATCACCCACATCTTTGAGGAAATTGGCATGCTCTTTCACGCCAGGAGTATTGAATGTCTGCAAGTAAGCACCGACGGCAATGACGAGCTTGTCGTACTTCAAGTCGAACAATTGACCTTTCCTTGTTTTTGATACCTTTTCAAGTTGTAACGCTGCCTCATCCTTACCTTCATGGCGAGAAGATGTTAAGGCCAGGCTTTGGCTCGGGTCTGCGATAGCCTCTTCGATGGTGATTGTCTTATTGTACAGATCGACATCATAGGCCCAGCCTTGGACGTAAGCGGCCTTGTTTCGTCTATTCCTGATAGGTTCCAGTGCCGTTCTGAACTCGAGGGTGCCAACCGCGGTGGATGCCAACAGAGGAGTAAAGACAAAATAGGATCGAGGACTGACAATGACAACTTGATACTTTTCATGGTCAAGTTGTCTGCAAAGTGAGTAGCCCGCCCATCCAGATCCCAAGATGACTACACGTTGACGACCTTGCTTCTTCTCATCTATGACATTTGCCACTAATTCACTACCAGAAGAATGGTCGAAGATGAGGCCGTCCTCGTCGCGAACACTGGCGGGGCGACATTGAAATCCTACGGTGGAGAAAAGACGGAGGGAGTGACGGGAAGGTATGTGATGATATTTTTGAGAGCAAAATAGTTTCAAGCTTCGCGAAACAGACGTCGAGAATAAACTAGACATTTGAGAGTTCTAAAATTCAAAGCTTTGAAGGACGACGGTGGACTTCATATATCTGGCCTTGCTGCGAATCTGCTCTCCCCTCTCCCCCAACATGCAGCGCAGAGGAATGCAGAGGAATGCAATAGGCATTCAGGAGGTCAAATCCATGCATCGGGCAATTTAGGAAGAGGCTAACACAGTAGAAATCGGCTTTGTGCTGTTGAGTTCAACTCGGAATGCCGGTTATACGTTTCGGTGACACAATACAAAAAGCAAGCCTCGGCTGGCAATGAGAGCCGAAAATCATGGGTATAATTCTGGTGGGCTAATCGGTCCATGTTCAACAGGAGTATGGAGACGATAATACGTTCAATTAGCCGGTGGGATTCGCATGTGCTTGCAGTGTTGAGTGGGAAGAGTACAAGCTCAACCGAAGCTCCAGCTTATTTCAGTTGAGGCGAAGGGGGAAAGGTGGAGGCTGTTGAATATAAAGCGGCAAACACCCACTACTGCAGTATGACTGAGTACGGAGTTCCGTATTTTGATCTAGTGGTACCTACCAGTACGATACGATAGTCAATGATGCCTTGCGCCACCAAGCCCAGAAGGCATAAACTAACACGGATGAACAGCGGCTTGGAATTCCGGTTTTTTGGGCTGTCGTGCCGCCTTCTCCATTCCGCGCTGCCGGAGGGGCCAAGATCGACCCTCAAGCCATTGTTTTCCGGAGTAACCACTCCATGCGCAATTCTTCCAGCAACCAAACCTATCTCCCTTCCACCCTATTACATGACGCCTGTAAGAAGCCGGCGGGGATGCTGCAACCTCCGCTATATCGCCCGGTAGACACTTCGGCGGCATGGAGTTCGATCCCGTCATCTCCGCATCGGAGAGGGCGCGGCAACGCGAAATACAAAGGTATGTGCCGTTCGCTGTTGCTTTGTTGTTAACATACTGACTCCCATTGTCCTGTAGCTACCTGAGCGCCGCCTCCATTCACCTGGACGTTAAAGGAATTCTGCAGACTACAGCCAAGGACGACACGCCTTCACTCTCCAGCGATGCAAACCTCAGCGCCCTAGTACAACTCGGAGCACTACGACTGGATACGGACAGATCTTTTCTAAGCCTCATCGATGGCAAGTACCAGTATATCATCGCCGAGGCCACTCGTACACACTCCCTGGTGCAAAATGGTGTCTACGCCCGGGAAGGTGACCAGTTATATTTGGGCGTCAAGCAGCTCGACATCTCTTGGGGTGTGTGTCCAAATACCATGTCGGTATTCACCGATGAAACCGGCTCGGCTATCATTAAGGAGAAGAACGTCGAAGCAGACAAAACGCGTTACATCATTCGAGATTTCCATGCCGATCCGCATTACATAAAATGCCCATATGTCCAAGGATTTCCTTACATGCGCACATACGCAGAGGTGCCGCTAACATCTCCACTGGGCTACGTAATCGGCAGCTATTGTGTCGTTGACAACCGTGTTAGGGACTTTGACAATAGCACCGTCCAGGTCTTGACTGAGATTGCGGATAGAATCATGGCCCATTTGGAGCTCATACGGACAAAAGAGTTCAGAATGAGATCTGAGCAGTTAATTAGAGGATTAGGCACGTTTATGGAGCGCGAGTCGAGTTATCCCAAGGAGGAAGATACCGAGAGCTCGAAGGCGTCTGAGCCAAACACGTCCATTTCTATGCCCATCCGCGAGAAAGGTTCTTCAATAGCACCTATTCTCGCCGACCCTCGACCTGTATCGGAGTTTCACTCAAGTGACTCGAGTATAGAGATCCAACCCAGCTTTCAATCTTCGAATGCTGAAGCATCTCCAAACGACCTCACACCTCTATCATCCCCGATACAACCTTCGGAAGAAAATCCATTCGAACAGCAAGAGCTTACGCCAGAGCACGCAGCATTGAGAGAACCAGTTCTGTCTCTCACAGTTCGAAAAGTTCTTGCAGGAGCGGCCGCTCTAATAGCAGAGGCTATGAACGTCGATGGAGTCGCGTTTCTAGATGCGGTAACGCACGGTTTTGCCAGTCGATCTATCCCGGAAAACCAACACGAACCGTTTCTTGAGAATGAGGATGGCGAGTTCGATCAACTTGACGATGACGACTCTGCGAAATGTACATCCTTGGCGCGGGCAATGCGATACCAGCCCGATGGCGTCGTTCTGGCTGCAGGCAAATCTCCTACAGATACAGAAGTGTCTACCTCCCCCCTCTCCGAGAGTATACTGCAGCGACTTATTCGACGATACCCTCGGGGCCATATTTTCTCTGCTGACGAATTCGGGCCAATCGACGATCGCTTCTGCCCTGGTACCAATGTGGGTGCTGCAAGAGTACAACGTAGCCGACGAAAGGGCTCAGTCTACTCACTTGACATCGCCGAGCTCTTTCGACTTCGACCGGAAGCAAGGTATATCATATTTCTGCCGCTGTGGCATTTGCAGCGCGAATGTTGGTTCCTAGCAACCCTTGCATGGACTACGAATCCCGCGCAATCTTTCGATAACGATGACCTTACCTATCTATCCGCATTTGGCAATTCCATCATGACAGAAATTTCAAGATTTGAAACCCTAGCCGTCAGTGGTGCCAAATCCGATTTCATCTCATCTGTTTCTCACGAGTTGAGATCTCCTTTGCATGGAATCCTTGCCAGCACAGAGCTTCTTCGCGAAGCATTGGGTAGCAATTCCATGCAATTAAATATGGTAGACATGATCGAATCATGTGGCAACACGCTTTTGGACACAATGAACCACCTGCTGGATTTCGCAAAGATCAACAACTTGACTCGAAACCAATCCAAGCACGATAAGATTGCCGACGCGCATTCTGACCGAGGAGAGCTTTCTGTCTCCAGCTCCGCGGATGTCAGTAATCTCGTTCAAGAAGTCGTTGAGTCGGTATACTTAGGTCACATCTCGAAGTACGGTGCATCCAGTACATCTACCGAAGTTACCCTTGCGGGACAAGATCATTCCGTCCTTGTAACAATGAACATTGAAAGCCGCAAGAATTGGACATTCAACGTTCAAGTTGGCGCCTGGAAGCGTATAGTGATGAACATATTCGGCAATGCCTTGAAATATACTAGAGCGGGCCAAATTACCGTCACCCTTCGCATAATCAACGAAGTTGACGACTCGGGTGCTTACGCTCCGCTCGTTTATTTCTCCGTAAGAGATACGGGAATCGGCATGAGCCCGGACTACTTGAAGTACCATCTGTTCACGCCGTTTGCACAGGAAAACAGCTTGTCACCTGGAGCCGGTCTAGGTCTCAGCATTGTGAAACAAATCGTCAATAGCCTTGAGGGTAAGCTCGATGTCAAGAGCGCTTTAGGCGCTGGAACTCTTGTTACGGTCTTGATTCCTGCAAAATTGGGAACTGCAGGCCATCTTCAAACGTTCAAACCATATTCGCCGAGCGAATATTTCACAGGGAAGTCGATTTGTTTCGTTCCGCCCGAAGATTATACGACCGCAGCCACGGAATACAAACTACATCGTCTAGATGCAGCTAGAAAGGCTGTAGACAAGATTTCCAAGTCCTGGCTTGGTATGAATGAGATCACATTCGCTAAAGACAGTCTTCCAAACAAAGCACCAGACTTTTGCTTCTTGGATGCGTCAATTCTGGACGACTCCACAGACCTAATTTCGACTTTACCTCAGTGGGCGTTGCTTCGAAGATCGAGGACGACGCTTGTGCTGCTCTGTTACGGACTACATGATGGCCGGCGGCTAGATATTCCTGCAATTTGTCTACGACAGCCATTTGGACCAAAGAAGCTCTTTTCAACATTGAATAACTCGCAATCAATGATATTGCACAACGATATTTCATCGATTCGGCCAATCCCGATAGAAAACGGGGTTCCGCCTCAGAAAGAGGGAGATATTCGGGAAACACAAGATCCAAATCCCAACACAAAACCTTCAGCTTCATTGATCACATCATCTAAATTGAACAATATCACTACTCCTAAGCGTCACATCCTCATCGTTGAGGACAACCCTATCAATATGAAACTCCTCTCCACCCAAATCCAACGCCTGGGACATACCTTCAACACGGCCATGAATGGACTTGAAGCGATTCACGTATTCAAGGCGAGCAAAGTACCCTTCGATTTTGTCTTCATGGATATCAGTATGCCGATCATGAACGGGTTTGAAGCGACGCAGGAGATTCGGTCGTACGAGAATTCTATCTCCTCAGAGAACCCTGCGACCATTGTTGCGCTCACGGGGTTGGGAAGCAACTTGAGCAAGCAGGAGGCATTCAGCAGTGGCGTTAACGTGTTCTTAACCAAGCCTGTGAGCTTGAAGGAAGTAAGGAGACTTCTTGATGCACATGACTAAGGGAATGCATGATTGGTTCATGCCAGTTTTGAACAAACGTCGATGAGCCTTCACGAAGTGTAGGACTAGATGCCCAGAAGAGGGCAATCAAAGAAGGCAAACGGAAGCGATTCGTGAAGGGGCATCGATGATCAAATATTGGGAGCGTCGCTGCGAAATCTCCAGCTACGAGCACCACCTCATCACCGTGTTCACTTGTAAAGTCAGATTTGAGCCTTCAAGTCAGATTTGAGCCTTCAACTCTACAACAACCTAAATTGCGAAGTCTCGTGATTCATGGTCTGAAATGTTGTAACGAATCACGATTGAGTTGAGTAACAATGCGATATGCCTGAATGTTTTTACAACGCCCATATTTCATTCTATGTTCAAAGTCAGGCCAATGGTATCAGAACCTCGTCGATCTCAGAGTATAGACATCTTTCCCATGCACGTTCTTGGTCTGCCATTTTTCAGAGTGAAATAAGTCCGAACAATATTTTACAACTTGGTAGCCCTCCGCGGCTGAGGCTTCTGTTCGCAGCAACTGTCACCACTACCAGAAGCGTTGTTCCCCTGCGTCAACTGTGACGCCATATTGCGGCTCGACGGAACATCGAGCGCCGGGTTCGCGGTAAAGAAATCGACGGGCAGGATCGGGATCTGCAGGATCTCTACGGGCCTGGAGCAGGGACTGTTAGCTCTTCTAGGATCGTCGCAGGTCTTGTAACGCCAAACTTACATGACTGGCCAGTCTTCGACGCGCGGGTTGTGCGTCAGGCCGAAGACGCTCCACACCACCACGTCGGTCTGCAGCGTGTCGTCGTTGCGCGCCACCGCGTCCGCCAGCCCGCCCGTCTCGGTCGTACTCTGCAGCGTGTACGGCCCGCCCGCGTACAGCTCGTCGTCGCGGTACTTGGTGACCCAGAGGTGGTGCTGTGCGAACAGCGCGCGCTTGGCCTGTATGCTGTTCGGGTCGGCCAGCAGCTTCTGCGTCGGCGGCGTCACGATCTTGTACCCGACCGGCTTGCCGCTGACTGGGTTGGTCTTTTCGAGGTTCTGGATCTTGAACACGCGGTTGTTGAACGGTGCGGCGTCCAGGCCCATGGAATTTGTGATGGGCGTTTCGCGCACTTCGTAGCGGTTGCCGTTCGGGTTTGTGCGCGCGTCCGGTAGCAGCGGCAGCGACTCTTGCTGTACCACTGTGTTATTGTGTCCATCGATCGCAGGGTCGATCCGCACGCAGAAGATATGCTGATGGTTTTGTGCCAGCGCGCCAGGGCTCACTACATTGCCCCAGTCACTTGTTTTGCCAGTATCGATGTTGACGACCGATACGATTCCAGTTGCGCGAGCTTCGACAACAATACCGCCGGCTTGGTCGAATTTGTACTTTGGAAGTCAGCTAAGAGTAAGCTACAGGCTCCATCGATTAGACTTACGTTGAAAATGTACTCATAATTAGCCAGCGTAATAATGAACTGCACGACTAGCTCACGGCGTCTGGTAACAACAGCTCTTCCCGTCCTCCAGTTGGTGTGCTTCCAGTTGATTCCATTGTCTTGCTCATGAAGGCAAATGACATTAGCAGCCTTGACACCAGTTCCATCTGCGTCAACAACTACGCCATCGAAGTACTAGGATATGTCAGTGTATGCTTACAGTAAATACGCAGTGGAACTGTTTACGCACCTTGATCACCCCGAGACAGTCACAGCCGAGTTGCAGGTTGTTGCAGCAGTGGCCCAAACCCCCATCTCCAAAATCGAAGGCTTGCTTACGATGGAATGGCGGCCGAGGATCAGCGTATGGAACAGTCATTTCACTGAAGCTTAGGCGGTACAGCACGCTTCGGCCATCATACCAGATGTCATGTAAAACCGCTCCTTCTCTTGGGTTGAAGCTGACACGGAATCTCCACTTCTGCCACTCAACGAGACTGTTGTCCGTGACCGAGAAGCTTGGTCCATTTGGTTGTATGACATTCAACTCCTTCAAGTCAGTTCTTGTGCCTCCAGGGAGTAATTCCGGAGCGTATTCGGCTGGTCTGCAATGATCCAATACTCCTCCGACACGTGCTTCGCCGACTAGAGGGTCACCCTTGCCTCCAGTTGCCAGTTCTTCGATTCGGATAATCTCGCGCTTGACCCAATCCATGATGGGAATGATTGGCAGTGGATACGGGTAGAAATTCGAATCTTCATTACCCTTGTTAGAATCAACAGCGAAGATTAACCCTTGGAAGTAGCGTCTGTTCTCATCGGACTTGTCCATGCCTCCGTATGGCCATGGTTCGACGATGACTTCAAAGCCTTTGGGCAACTTGAATTGCGCTATTCTGTCATTGAATAGAGGCGACTTTTTGCAAACATCGACGAAGGTCTCAAACTCGTGCCTTTAGAGGATTGATCAGTGGATGTTTCAATTAGCGAAGAGTCCAGACTTACACTGTGAGGCAAGCATGAACATCAGTGCTGATCAGCTCGTACGATGTTCTCTTCTTCTTCGGAATATCGACAATCGACTCCATATACTTAGGAGCCATGTCCTTATCTATGACATCGTAATGTACCTTGGCTTGGCGTGCAGGTCTATGGGTTGTCGACGAGAGGCGACCGGAGTGTTCGTCATCAAGGAATCTAACCAAGTCCACTTTGACCGGCTCTTGTAGAGATATTGACCTGAAATCAATCACAGTATCAGGATGGCATGCACGAACCACATCACGAGCGATGTTTGTTTCCTCGATGCTCAGAGGAGCTAAGGGATGAGGAACGGAAAGCATTTTCGCGAGGTGAAACTTGCAGTTGACTTGAGAATCAAGGTCCAAACAACGTCTGGATTTTGTCGACGACGGGAAGCACTGCTCAAAGGCAAAGGATTGCAAAACGCCATGACTGATATCTGGGGTTCCCTACTAACTTATACTCTGTAAAGCGGGACGGAATCATCTTGGACAGATCAGGAAAGTCCAACCTGGCGCCCAATCAGCCGCTTTGGATCGATACCAACGCTCGGCAGGCCATTACACCTTGTCAACCAAATTTTCTTTGCTGTTGGCCTGCCCCAATCTTCCATTTTTCTCGGCACCCGAGCCCGTGCTGGAGGATAATGTACGAGGCCCAGACCCATCCATATCTGAAAGCCTTCGTCGGAATGCTTCCGAGAGCCAATGGAACGATACCCGCCCTGTCAATCATCAGCCTGTACCGCTCGGACAGAGCCGCTCTCTTTCAACTGCAAGATAAGACCCAGTCGAAAACGCATCGACTTGCTGGATTCAGGATCTTCGCCTACATACACACACTTCGATGACTCTGTCAAGGTTTCACAGTTCACGGTCCACACCTCACCTGACTTTGATGCTTGCAAGTGAAGAGACTGTTGTTCACGGCCATTGTCGCTATAATACCGGTTCCTCACGGAAAGATGACTTACATTCGCCTCTGTAACGCCGATTTGAATAGATTGTAACACCTATATCCACTAGCATCGTTGGTGGGTTGGCGGAGTTCGCATTTGTTCCGTATTGTGGTGAAGAAGGGCCAAGGCTGGGACGAATGCGCATAGACGTTAAACTTTCGTATGTATTTTTATCCTCTCCATATCAGCATTATTTCATTTGTAGCTGCGATAACTTGATGATCTATCTCTTCTCATTAGGAGGCCCCATCTTTGTTCCGTCGCTTTGACGACCACCTTTAATGGGCAAAGAGCTTCTTCCTCCTTATGAAGGCGGCCCTCTAGGCTCTAGAGACTTAAAAGAATCATCACTTTTAAGAATCCTACAGATCCTCGTAACAACCTTCTCTACCGGCCGTTCGACTAGGCGAGACCCCATTGTGAGTACCAGGACAAGGAAACCCCAAAGACTCCCTTTGACGGCGACCCAATGGCATTGTACTCTTTGATATTCTTTCTTTCATATCAAATGGTTCCCAAACCGATGCCAGCCGGCATCTTGTGTGAACAATGAAAACGCCGAAGCGAGGTTTTGTTGCGAGTGTTGTGATGTGATAGACCATTCTGTTCATAAAAGGGAATCTACAAGTCGCTTCTCCATTTCCTAAATCCATAACTGCAACTTTCCACTATACCCTCAAGCCGCAGAAATGGGTAAAAAGGGAAAGAAGAACGCGAGGATCGCTCAAGCCTATCAGGCTTCATACGACACAGCCCAACAAGACTATACTAACACAAAGTTCCGTCATTCTTTCAGGGAGCTGCTGAGCACCATCAATCTCAAAAGCCTCGCCATTGAAAGCGTCGTGGTGATGGGGCTTGGTTTAGGCAGAGAGTTATCAACATCATCAGATAACCAGCAAGCCATCATCGAAACTCGCCAAAGTATGCACCAACTCGCTTTCATCCAGGACGTAGCCGAGTATCTCAAGACTGAAACTGGCATAACCATTGCTCTCTACGCCCAAGACCCCTTCTTCGGGGAACCGGAAACCAAGTTCCTCAAGAACAACAACGTCACCGTTATACCATGCGATGAGAGCCATATTTCCGACTGGAACGGAGCACCTCCCTCCGTCAAGCAACCAATCCAAAATTACATTACCTCAAAGTCTCTGATATTTGATTGCTTCTGTCCATACGATACCATGACACAGGTTTATGCCAATAGTGATCCTGCGATGGTTATCGGTACTAACTTGGAATTTAGTTTGCAAGCCGCCATCTTTCTCTTGTTCCGTGGGGACCAAGAGCGCGAATCCGGAGATGATTGGCCACGAGAATGGAAGAGGTGGCTCCACAACCGAATCCACATCTCCAAGGAATTCCAGCATTCCCACAAACACTATTTGCTGAAGCGCTGCGAGGGGATGATGGACTGGGTGAGCCTTCCGAAGGTCCAGGCGCAGATCCTGAGCTTCAACAATGCAACTCTGTATTTGAGGACTGAAGATGCAGGGGAACTGGTCCATTGGGGCAAAGGGCGAGCAGAGGATGTACAAACCGATGGCGCCGAGAAGCTGCTAAACCATGCTCAAATGGGAGCATCCCTTCACGGTACCTGCGAACTCTGCGCACCCATCGTCACCGAATACAAGGCTGTGGCAGCGTCAAAGGGCTTGGCCAGCGCTCTCGGTGGTATTCAACTGGCTTAAGTGGACAGAAGAGTATCGGTTCGAATCGAGTGAGGAGACACATTGAAACAAGCTGAGTGGACAGAATGATTTCGGTGTGGCCAAGCATCCTGCAGGCCACGTATTGCTTGAGACTGAGGTATGGTTAGAGAGGGTATGTCTTAGGGTAGAAGTGTGATGATTACGGTCAGAGAATGGGTTGCATCGAGATTATGAAAGCGTTCGGGTTGTAAGTTACTCTACTATCTCAAATTTATCGTGGTTGCTGAATGATACAAATCATACATAAGACCTTCGCAGAATGATGTTCGCTTGAAAAACGTATTGTTACTCTACCACATTGAATCAATGAAAACCCGACGAGTTCGCGATCATTGTGATGAAACGGAAGGAACCAAGGAACCAAGGAGATTAGTCATACCGCGATGCTTTTCAATCCGTGTGCATGCTTAAGGTAGCTAGCAAAAACAACAACACATTCCGGCATAATCACAGATACCAGACCCTCTTCGGTGCTATCCATAACAATCACCAACCAGTGTTGTGCTTCATCATCACGCTGGAAAGACCGAGGATCGGTGATGATTCTTGGACAGAGAAGATGGATCCCATCATACAAACGGAACGATTAAAACTGACATTACTGAGAAGCGGTGAAGAGGGAAGTCCCGAATTCATGTGGATGCATCAGCTACGAACCGACTCAGAAGCAACAAAGTGGAGGTACAAAAGATCAAAAACACTTGAATGGATAAAACCATGGAAAATGGACTGACAATCTGACCTCGTAGTCGTTGGGGTCCGTCTAAGACCATCGAGGATACACTGAAGTTCAACAAAGCTATATTACCGCCGCCACAAGGTGAAGGTCATGAAGCGCAATATCGGGCTTCGTATGCAGTACATAGAACTTCAAGGAGCCAGGTAAGCTAGCAACCATCTTTGTATTTATCATCATGTAAAAAGTAATAGTAACCAATTTCCAGGAATCCAAATTCATTGGTCTCATTACGGTCCGCCCAGAAGATGAAGTCACGGCGCAAGAGAAGCTCGAAATAGCCCAAGCACAGAAACTGCAAGTTGTCGACGCAAGTAAAAGCAGTACACTGATCGTAGCACTTGGATACTTGTTCTTACCGTCATCATGGGGCCAAGGTCTTGCCACAGAAGCCGTACGTGCTGTTTTGCACGCATATCAAGGGGCCAAGAGCTTCTGGGATCCATACACGCAAGTCTATCTCAGGGCGTTGGTGGATCCTGGAAATGCTGAGAGTATTCGCGTGCTGGAGAAAGTGGGCCTAGAGAAACGAGGAACGTACGAATGGGAAGGTGAGCAGATTTGGCTTGCTGGCGGATGGAGGGAATGCAGCGAGTTTGTGTATGGAACGTACTTGGCAGAGTAGACACCAGGTGCAAATAAGAGCACCAATTTGATAGTGAACGAATCAATATCATGCTTGATGAGGTAAGTTAGAATGGAGGACTGCAGCTAAAGCGTAGGGCCGATGTTTTGTTTCAAATCCATCAGCGGGCAAGGGTTTTCAGTGGGCGTTGGAACACATGTTCTGCCATCCCGTGAGAATTGGCCATGATTGAGTCGCACTAAGTTAGAGGGACTTACCAAATGAAACCGTTAACTACTAGCATTCTACAATCTTCACGCATTAACAAGGAACAATCTGTACACCAGGTGCACGGACCGAGGTCGTATCCTCCAACAATAAGGTATCTTTGAAAGATCCTTTGAGGCGCTGCTTATCTCTATTTCAGCAGCTGCCAACATCTCATTCCTCCCAAACCTTGCGCTTTAGCCATATTCCATTGCTATTCGCATTGTTTCGGCCTCTCATTGATACGTGGTTGGGAAAGGAACCCGCCCATATTCTGAACTACGGTCCTTGCGGTTACTTTGCAGCTACCGTGAGAGGTCTGAAGATCTCCTCCACTTCCACCCCAGCCAAGCCTGGAACCGATGCCTCTGGGATTTGGGCATAGCCATCATTATGGTACCACTTCCTTCACTCATCGAGCAATGGTGGTTAGCTACTAGTGTCAGCCATGGTGGGTCTCTCAGTTGAACTTGTCTCACGCGCAAATTCCCGACCTCCAATTCCGCTATTTCTTGCAAGACTTTCTCCATTTGTTATCTCCTTCGTAGGATTTTTCATGTCACTTTCACTATGTATTCTTTAGCTCGTTATCTCACAATTCTACTAGCGGCAAGCCAGATCCCTCTTGTCGTATCCGGATCCGCATCATACAGCAGCAACGCCATTACAGCAGCTAATACTCTTCAAACGCTCTACAACCAGACTAGTGGACTATGGTCCACTACGGGATGGTGGAACAGTGCGAACTGTGTCACGGCGTTAGCGGACTTGACCAAGGTGGACAGCGACATCTCAATAGTGACGAGTGCCGTGTGGCCAAACACTTTCGTGCGAGCGCAGAAATACAATCTCAATCAGCTTCGAACCGTTCCGGGTGCAACGATATCTACGAATTATTATTCATCCGCTCAGGCCGAAATCGTCCAACCTAACGGGTTTCTCAATAGTTTCTATGATGATGAAGGCTGGTGGGCACTCGCCTGGCTCAGCGTGTATGATTTGACCAAGGAAAGCCAATACTTGGATGCCGCCGTCAATATCTTCAACGACATGGCTAGCACGGGTTACAACGCTACGTGCGGTGGTATCTGGTGGAACAAGTCGCATTCAGCTAATGTTGCAATCGCCAATGAGCTGTTCATGAGTGTCGCCGCTCACCTTGCAAATCGAGCTCCGAACGCGCAATACTACCTTGACTGGGCGTTGAGACAATGGACTTGGTTTCAAGACAGCGGCTTGATCAATTCGAACTACAATATCAACGACGGTCTCAACCTGACAACCTGTCAGAACAATAACGTCACTGTGTGGTCATACAACCAAGGTGTTATTCTTGGTGCACTTGTCGAACTCAATACCGCTGCACCGAATACATCTTACCTTTTTATGGCCCAATCCATCGCTTCCGCTGCTATAGCAAAGCTTTCAGACGCTAATAGTATTCTGCACGATCCGTACGAACCGAATCTTGGCGCGGATGGAGGCCAATTCAAAGGGATCTTCATGCGAAATCTTCAAATACTCCAGCAGGCAACTGGAAATTCGGAGTATCGGGCATATCTCGAGGCCAACGCGCAGAGCATATGGGTCAATGCTCGCAATCAAACGACGAATATGATCGGACCTGTGTGGTCGGGTCTACCTTATTCGAATCTTGCCAGCGCAGCAACGCAGAGCTCTGGACTAGATGCATTGGTCGGAGCTGCAGCCGTTCAATAAACTTTTGCATTTTGAATCTGCCTCCCGTTTCTGGATATCACTAACTTCTGTTCGTTCAATCCTTTGGAATCGCATTTTTGGAGTTTGGACAAAGGACTCGGAGTTTTCTTAAGATCTGGATAAAGCGCATTGTGAAAGAGCATTGCAGCATACCCATTGAGAGTTTCGAAGAGCATTTGTCTCAGCTATATCCGTGGTCAATCTCGACGCTACCAATACTGACGTCTATCCCTGGGTTAAGGACCGCACCTCCGTGACGGGATAAACCATGGGTACTTTGGATTCAAGCAACTTTGACACTACAAGAGCATTAAATTCCTTCGTCTTCTGGTATCAATCGTGTTCTTCGCCCACTCCTGAACACTCCATGCTCCAGCTCCTCCGAAATTTACGATTTGCGGAGAGCCTCTTTCCGGTGGCGTGACAGCACTCCTCCACCGCAGCACCACCATCGAGCTCTTTTCGTCTTTCAAAATCAGAGAACGATTTGATCTGGGTTACCGAGTCTTCCCCCTTCCTAAGCACTTATTGTCAGCTATGTGGCGGCCGTAGTGTTCTACGTCATCCAACGTTGCCAATTAGTTGGTACCTCGATCAAAGCAATCAAGGATCACTGGTCAAGACTAGGAGAATTGTTATGGCAGGAGCGGTGGCTTGGTTGATATATCATAACTTTTGCATGTACTTGAGTACGAAACAACAACAGTGGCAATCAATCTATCATCATAATGATCTCTTTGTGTGGTAGTCCATTACGGCAATCCCTGTCAGCCTTCAAGTTGTCCAATACCTTGCACAGGCACGAACCGCGCACATCTATTTTATGTCGGTCAATACCATCAGTTTCGCTCTGTCATCAATCCCACCTTCGTCACTCGTACCAATGCTACCAGCATTTCACGCAACCAAACGCGATCAGGAGGATGGCGACATTTCCGGCTCAGAATTAAGCGTGCGGCAGAAGGTACTCAATACTCGACCCTATGAATCGACAGGACTGTCAGAGAGTATCCCGTCCTTTCGTGAGGATATGAGCCTTAACGGTGTAGATCTCTGCAGAAGATGTGCGAGTCTTGATATGGATGAAATTCTATCCACAGAAGCCAGAAGTCTAAATGGAAGGCGTATCATGGATCTGGGAAGTCCAGAAGCGCCGAACTTTGATCTTTCCTGTTCTCTTTGCTGCCTACTCTACTCTATGCAACCCGACGGAAAGCGTAGTCACCAACTCCATCCAGCACCACCCTCTGCAAAAGACCTTGATTTTAGGGGTACCTTGTGTATTTTAGTGAGACTAGCCCCTCATAGCCTCCGCATGGCCAGCTGGCTACACCAGCCCATTAGGGGCTTACACAGCCGTAATACGAATCTCTCTCTCTCTGCCATCCCGCACTGACAGGTCGGGAGTGGCTGTCCGCGTTCGCAGCAGCATGTTGCAGCGTCCAACACGAAGTGTAATCAAGCCGTGACAGATACAATCATACAAATCACTATCCTGCGTAGATACTCAAAAACCAAGTGAAGAACGCGATTCCTCCCGCAATTCCGCCTTCGTCTGTTAGTATCTTGGCCCAGTCGGTACCCCTTTCGCTACTTCGAGTCGACACCATATTACTACCAAACATAATCCTGTACGACGACCAACATGGCAGATAATTAGTAGCCGAGACGTCACATAGACTTGGGTTCGTTAAAGGCAAATTTACAACTGTGGTGCTGTAGGTCGTGTAATTATTGACGTCCACGTCTGTCGTAATATTGCAGAGCGTTGAGATGTTAGGCTTCAGCGTTCCCATTTTGTCTACGACCACTTAACTCTCTATGGTGATGTAGTTCGTCCCTAGCGATGGTAGATACTTGAGGCTGTAGGCGCTACAATTTGATTTCATAATATTCGGAAGGATGTTGTTCTGGACGATGGAGACAAAATTTGGGTCAATGAATGCAAATGTGAAGTAGCTTTGGCGGGTCCCATTGCTTGTATTATCTGACCGTAGAGAAATTGTTATTCAGGCTGTGATTCATAATATATAGGACTTTATGATGGGTGGACACTCACATACGATTGGAAAATCCAGTTCGACTGATTCCCTTGGAAGGAGTGTGAGGTTGTTTGGCTTCGGATCGAAAAGATGGTAGGTCACGTTGCTGTCAGCGAGATTCCATTGCACGCTTCCGCTACAATCAGCTGTGGATCCTAAAGCATTGAATTTCGTGCAATTCCCAAGAGATTGCGTAAAGTTCGCCTGGCCGGCGGTGCTAGGATCGTGAAAGACGTATGGATTTGCGAGGTCATCGTCTCCAATGACAGAAGAGTTATGAAAGTCGAAGATCATGATTGCAGGCGGCATGATCGTCTCATCATAATCCAATGACGCACTCCAAATGATATCGCGAAACGCTGGGATAGCTACCCAGTTCATGTACAGGTATTGACAAACAAGTGGCGGTAGCATCGCCGTTAGAGCGATACCAATCCACACGACACGACGTCCGCCTACGCTTTAGATGTTAGAACCTCGTAAAGGAGAAGGAAAGAGTAAACTCACGCGGGGCTTTCTTCCAAGCAACCAACGCGTTCTGCCAATTATCTCCAATTCTCAAGTAAAGAACAAGTATGGCGATGCCAAGTGTCAACAAGCCGGCCGGGGGTGCTTTAATCCAGGCAGGATGATTGATTCGCTCCAGTAGTCCAATCTGCAGAAAGTTGAGCACTGCTAGGGAAACGCTAGTGATCGATAGGATAGAAAATATGCTATTCCATGCTGTTCAGTACCAACACACGTAGCTGTTGCTGCTTGCATGGTAGACTCACCGTGTTATCACCAGGTCAATGTAAGCCGCAGAGTGAGTTGGCTGCTTAGTCGTTGGGGCCAAATCGTCAAGGTAATCCTTTCGCCTCAATGTTTTTAACGAGCTCGCAGGTTCGGTTCGAGAGGTATCTGTCAATGGCGAAGAGGATCGAGATGGTACATTTGGAACCGAAGTTCCTCGCACAAGGAGCGTTTGCCTATCACATTCGGTAGAGGTACACCGACCGGGCCGGGTGCCGCCAATGTTAGTAAGCTCTATATTCGGGGTGTGATTAGAGGCCATTATATTTGGGGAAATTTTGAAAATGAAACGACGTTCATAAGAATTGCGTGGAAAGGGCAATTACGATAAGATATATGCCTGAAGCTTTACACTCACTGACTGTTACTCCCTACGATCTGCAACCTGGTGACGCTATCGTTCTGGAGAGATCGGCCTGGCTAAGGGAAGTCCGATTGGCTGCACAGTCATATTCCATGTCTGGAAAGACACGGAGGTCACCGTCTCACTTAAGTAATATAGGTACTCTAGCCAGCGAGAGGTGGGATTTGAATTAGCGCAGGTATCAAACTAATCAATAACAGAACGCAGATTTTGAGCGCCTTTCAGAGCTTGGCGTTTTGATGACTGCACAGTAGAGTATGCCTAAAGCAGTTGTCGTATGCAGAAGAAGTTGCGCGGCTTGGCACACAACTTTCAAAAAAAAAACACGCGCCTCCCCGCGAATTTGTATGGTGAAGCCGTGCAACGCATTGGAATCCATCGCAACGAATACTGAGATCAATTTATTCATGGTGTTGGTTTCTCAAACTGACTATTTAGGAAGTTGGTGATCTTTAGCTCTTCGCCGTGCTTTCAGCTCTTCCTTCTTCCTCGCCTTTTCTTCGTGTGCCTTCGCAGCTGCTTCAGCTTGAGCAGCTTGCTCTGCGGTTTGCTGTCGCCGAGTGGCTTCCTCTATTTGCTGTCGGAGAGCGAGGATCTCCGCACGGAGTTGAGCCGAACTGGCTGCCTCTTCCAGCTCGTCTGGAGTCCTCACGCGTACCGTCTTGCGGTGAGAGTTCTGAGCTGGCGTACTCGCCGCAGCGCGTTTCTTTCGTGAGTCTCTTCTTTCCTGGCTCTTGCCTGTTGATTGTACCCTTCCATGATCGGTAGAGAGCTCTTCAGGGCCAGGAGGTTGCGTTGTTCGACGCCTTCCACGCGTATTGTAAGGCATGAGGTAGAAAGCGGTGTGACTCACAACGAAAATATCACCACTTTCCTATTCAGGAAATTCAGAAAAGTCAACACCATGAATAAATTGTGATATTGTCATGCGTGGCGGTTCTGCCAATGCGTTGCACGGCTTCACCATACAAATTCGCGGGGAGGCGCGTGTTTTTTTTTTGAAAGTTGTGTGCCAAGCCGCGCAACTTCTTCTGCATACGACAGAGGTGAAAGAGCCACGCTAAGCCCGAACAAAGGCGCCCCAGGAGAGTTTACCGTAGAGCCTACGGAGTATATAACCATTATCGCCACAGCAGGGTCGGATCCAATTTGCGGCTTCCCCGGAGTTAGCAGGACATCCCGAGTGACTCAACCGCATGTGAGAGTGGGTAGACACGTCTTAGCATCGATTATGGTGAATCCTTCACTTCTCATTACACGATCTACCAGGATGTCTCGAGGCTGGACCTACCAAGAAGCGCTCTACTCTCAACGCCGGCTCATTTTCACTGATCAGCTCCTTTATTACGAGTGTTCTGGTGCAAACTGGTCTGAGACATGCGATCTTGAGCGAAGCTGGCCAGATTGCAACATTTTTGCGCCTCGTCCTCTTGGCAAATATCCTTGGGAGGTCATCGAGTACATTTCGGCTTACACGCACCGCCAACTTGCGGTACGGTACCTACGACTCCGACGCTTTGAACGGGATGCTCGGCATTCTCTGGCCACTTAAAGAGGAACCAAAGTATTCTGTACGTCACTACTGGGGTATTCCAAGGCTTCCTCATGTTCAGAAGGATAACAAAGATTCAAGCAGTAAGCGCAAGACGCACAACGATTGATTGTTTTATCTCAGGTCTATGCTGGCGGTCCAGGGCCCTTGGGGGGGCGTCGAGCGCGATTCCAAGCCGTTCGTGGACAGGATGGACTTGTCAGGTTGACGTGTTTGCGCCCGAGTACGAGAATCGACTCAACATCATGTCTGACCCGGACATCGCGATCCAGCTCTCCAATGAAGACAAAACTAGCTTGGAAGATTTTGACAGAGTGTTGGACAGCTACATGAAGGATGGCCAGCGGCCGCATTTACGCCCCGAGGTCACAAGGGATAATTAATACACAACGCGGCAGTCAATTTCCTGGCTTAACGAGGAGATATTCTTAGCGTGGCTTTTCTCAAGAGTTTCATGCCTACGCTGTAGCATTTACTAAATGTTTTGCGAAAATCCAATCAATCTTAATGATGGGTGCGCGGCATCGCAGACACCCCAAGATGACCAGGGATAAAGCGGGTTCGATTAACGTTTGTAGGCGATGCCACGCTATAAGAAGAGGGTGTGAAAGAATCCCAGGAGCTCGGAAACCAGATACGGGTATCCCAAAAGCCACTACACGACATGGTTACCGTCAGCTCCTTGGAAGGAGTAGCACCTTGACTCACCGGCCTCCACGCTGAACCTGATATGTATATCCTGGGTGATGAAAGGAAAACGACTTTTGGAGTAAGATTGCAATTGCTGGAACGATAATTTGATACTCCGGAAAACTAACCATCGCTCATTTAGCCGCACCGACTAGTCCGGGGCCACATTTGACCACCTCATCTCTGCCGACGATCCAGATCCAGAAGTACTCGTGATCTATATCATTGAAGTGGGCGATGGATGGAGGATTATACGCAGATCGAGGGAAGCACGCGAGCGGAGTCCTTTTGTTCTCCGTCAATCCGATGGAATACACTGGGAAGAAGGTACTCGCCGTGTGCACTAGACTCTGCTCGATTTAGAATCTGATACTAACACCTACTTCACCTATGGACCGCGTTACGCAACCAACGAATCAATTTTCATTCCAAATTATGCCTGACGCTCCGCTGCAGCAAGCTCGATGTCGGTCTTGGGCCAGAAATGACTGAGATCCCCAACGGGAAGCTTGAGCGTGATGCGCATCTCTCCTGCCATAATTATGAAGCACATGTACCAGCCTAAAGCGGCGACTACGAACAATAATGCCCCGCCAGCCTGTATCTATTGTAAGTCTATGTATCCTGGGAAAGTGGAGAGTATGAAGACTTACTTTCTGTAGGTGACCAGCCATCGCATAGTCACCGGATGCCACCTTCCAATATGCACCCGACAGTACCCAAGCCGCAACGCTTACGAGGAGGAAAATCAGCGCGAAGACGGTATTGATCTTCAACGTGAAGAAGAAGAAGGTGAACAGTGCGAACCCCCAGACGATGAGATAGAGCGCGAGGACCGCATTGTACTGCGCAGAGGCAGCACCAGTCGGATCGCTCGCCGTGATATAAGGCGAGGAGAGGCCAAGCGTTGGCAGCTGGAGAACTCCGAAAGACAGCCAAAACACGGCAAAGAGTCCCATTACCATCATGGGAAAGAAGTTACCCATGATCGAGAAAAATGTCAGTCAAGGCTCTCAAGGAATGGTAGAGGTACAAAAGCTTAGGATCTGTACCGGACTCCACTCACCCATTCGAATATCATTGCGAAAATGAGAAGAACTGGGCCCACAAAGAAGAATATGCCACTGCTGCACGTCAGTTATGTCCTATGGAATTGGCTGTGGAGACTTGGTATGCTCACACGACTGGAGAAAGGCCTTCTGCTCCTCCCCAGCCCATCAGAACAACGGCAAAGGTAAAGGTGGAAATCACGAAGCTTTTCGGTGTTAGCTACAACTTCATTTGACCAAAGGAAAGGCTGAAGTGAGGATGCACACCCAACAAAACCAAGAGGAGTCGGGTTCGCGAATCGCTTGTTGTAATCTCCAGCATGAGGTACCTTCGGAGTAAGGTAGAGCTGAGACAATCAGTAATGCGGAGGAACAATTGATCTAGTTTAGCCACATACCTTCTCGAAGAGCTCGGGTGACATTGTGACGGCGGACATAGTCCTGGTCAAACCTTTCTCGTCCTGTGCCATCACGCCATTGGTAATTTCATGCTCTTCGGTGTGCGCCATAGTGAATGGAAAGTATGAGAGCAATCAATTGATCTTGACAAAGTGTCCAAGGATTAAAATGCAAAACATTCGGTCTCGACACCATTTTAACTCTGATCGAGCTCACAAGCTCTAGCCAGGTCTATTCCGAATTCGGTCTTGTGACATGGAAAGTGAACAGCGGTTTGTGTGCTGGGGATCGTGAGAAGCATCTACGCGAGCGAATGCTAGTCCATAGAAGTCTGACATTTGTCACGATGGCTTCGAAGCGGTCGTAATTTCGATTTGCCGATGTCGAGACATTTAGCTCCTTGTCAGTAGAGACTCTCTCTTTGGCTGCAGCTCTCCCAGATTCCCCGCAAGCTCCAAGCTTAGAACGCGGGGCTCAGCCTCCCGGTCAACCCACGATGCAGCCAGGACTATCAGACTAAGATTCGGAAATTGATCATTCCACGTCAGTGCGGGTTGCCACGCAGGGAATGATTGCTGACTGATTGCTGAGGAATCCAAAATACAGAGAGTCTGGCGGTTCGGGTAGAAGGCAGCGAATGCGAGGCTTAACACCCACGAGGGCTAGCTAGGTATATTTTGCCATATGTATGCGTCTTGACCAATTTGGCGTTCAACTAAACGAAATTGCGTTAAGTATCAAGAGCATGGATTTGCATTATTCTCTAAATCTCAAAGCAATCACCCTATAAAAACTTAGAAGGATCGTCTAACTTCTGAACGCAACATACATCGAAATTTCTACGCAGCAGCCACTTCTTTGGGAGACAGCACCTTGATATCTATTCCTTCCAGATCATTCTTTGTCCGCCAATCCTCCAAAATCTTTAGGAATGCCGGTGCTCCAGCTCCGTACGCGCCATTTCGCGCTGCAACCGGCGAAGGCTTGCCTTCATTGTTGTAGTAGCCCGGCGTACAATCTTTGCTGAATTCTGCTCTCAGCGCTCCCAAATCGAGGATGGTTTGTACCCACTTATCCTCTGCTTCCTGGATCGGCTCAATTGTACGAATGTTTCGATCAATGGCGGTCTTGATCACGTAGGCAAGATGCGCCGCTTGCTCCCCAGTGACGTGAATGAAATTTGGGGTCAATGCCGCCTGGACAATGCTGATCCAGAAGCAGTTCGGGAAACCACGTGTCGTCCAGCCATGCAGAGTGCTTGCACCTTCCTTCCATTTGTGGGTGATGGTTTCGCCGTTACGACCGTAGATCTCCATACCAGAGCGGTGTGTCCAATCCGTTGCGAGCTCAAAGCCCGTAGCATAGATCAGGCAGTCGATTTCGAATTCTTCTCCATTAGCAACGACACCCTTCTCTGTTATCGCTTCAACACCAACACCCTTCGTGTCAACTAGGCGAACATTCGACCGGTTAAAAGTCTGCAAGTATTCGTCATGGAAGCAAGGTCGCTTGCAAAATTGATTATAATACGGCTTGAGGCTCTCCGCAGTCTGCGGGTCTTTCACGATCGTGTCACATCGAGCACGGATAGATTCCATCTTCTTGAAATCGGCAAGTTGCCTGTCCGCTGCGGCTTTCACAGGATCAACGGTTTCGCCTGGTTTTGGACGGACAAGCAAGTTTCGAAGGATGTCAGTCCATCCGTCGCTAACGAGATCGACAGGTTGCTCTCCACCGTTGACGATGATATTGAAATTATCCATTCGTTCCTTCTGCCAGCCTTTCTTGAGACTAGCTGCCCATTTAGGGTCTGTTGGTGCATTGCCTCGGACATCGATGGAGGAAGGCGTGCGCTGGAAGACATATACCTGCTTAGCCCATTCTCCGAGATGGGGAACAATCTGGACGGCTGTAGCACCAGTTCCGATTATGCCAACGCGCTTATCCTTGAGCTTTGTAAGTCCACCAGCTGGATCGCCTCCAGTGTAGTCATAGTCCCAGCGACTTGAATGGAAGCTGTGACCTTTGAAGGATGTGAGTCCTGGGAGACCGGGTAATTTAGGCCGATGTAGTGGACCCGCAGCAGGAATAGCAAAGCGACACTTGATGGTATCGCCACGTGTTGTCTTGAGTATCCAACGAGCAGACTCTTCATCCCAGGTCAAGGTTTTGACTTCTGTTTGAAACAAGGTCTTCGGATATAGATCGAAATGATGTCCAATCATTTCCGAATGTTTGAGTAGCTCCTTTGCGCGAGCGTACTTCTCTGTCGGCATGTAATTCAACTCTTCTAGGAGTGGCATGTAGATGTACGATTCAATATCGCACTGGGCACCTGGATAGCGATTCCAGTACCTAGAAATCGAGTTAGTTTTAGGTCAGGGCCAAACCACTAATCAACAACTACGGACCATGTTCCACCAAAGTCTCCAGCCTTTTCGATCAAACGGATGTTCTTGATGCCATTTTCAATGAGCCTGGCAGCAGCAAGCTGAGCTCCATATCCGCCTCCGATAATTACGACGTCAACTTCCTCCTCGATCGGATCGCGGGTGAAACCTGGCTTCACCCAAGGATCTTGGAGATAATGCTCAAATACACCTTCGACTGCAACATACTGCTCCACACCCCGACCATACTTAAGACGCTTGTCGCGTTCCTTATCGTACTTCTGTTTCAACTTCTCCGGGTCGAAGCTAAGTGTCTGAGGTTGAACAACTTCACCGATATGTTCTGTTGCCGAGAGCTTTGTATTCTCAGGCTGGGGTAGCAATGATTCCGAAACTTGAGCTACAGCAGCTACAGCCATTTTTGGATTGTATCTACTGTGAAAATAAGGAAAAGTTCGTGGTTCAGCTTGGAAGGATTGTTATAGAGACCTCGGGTAGTTTTTATCAGAAATACGGATCCAAATATGACGAAGAAAGCCCGGCGGAGTACGATAAGTGGATACGATATGTCAGCTTACCCCCAACATGTACAAATGTAACATCAGATCTCTCCACAGCCGCGGTATATTGTTTTCGCCCCAGATTATCACCTCGTTTGTACTCTTGTTGCTCCTCTTGCTCCTCTTTTGAGCTTACCGAGGAAATCCGTTGGAGGGGTGCCCAGAGGACTAACTGCAAATGATATCCGCATTGTATCTAGGAACCAGTAAGAAGACAGAGGCATCCACAATCGCCAGTTCCATCGACGCTTTACACTATATTTATCTTTTTATTGGAGTTGCTTAAGGTATCCCTGAAACGGGATTTCGGATAGATTGACAGTCGGGTCGGACTATTGACGGAGGGAATGTGATGTACCTTTGAACTACCTGAGGTACCTCACTCAAGAGAGTGGCGTTCTACTGGGGCCGAAGATACGCCAACTCGATTCAATGGGTAACAGATACAAAAACAATGACAAGTCATTACCCAGATGGACCCTTCTTATCGTTTAACGACCTCACTGCCATCTTGCGGCTCTTCTGCATTAACATTCAGCATCACTAACTTCCTTAGGGCCGCAAAATGAACCCGAGATGAGAGATATGCACGAGTCTGGCGTCAATCGCGCCGCTTTCAAACCAGCAGAGCAAATCCAGTGGAATTCCCCAGAATCACCGCAACTGCAATCTTTCCAAGGTCGAAGTCTGCCAAACATCGCGAATGGCCACTAGATATACCCACCAGTGAGCTCCCAGCTCCGTCTAGTTGCCGATGTAGAATGCACATATGCAAGCCACAGATGGTACGGGTTTTCACGGCAGCGCGCATGCTACTGCAGCGCGCAACCCCACCAAAAATCAATAAAACTCACCTACTTCAGAGACCCATATCTCCGTCATTTCATAGTCAAATA